>Ga0189274_100044_pt1 | contig 175756 bp, 158 predicted proteins | sample N5B1minimetaG_FD_130323 | JGI IMG/M metagenome (GOLD analysis project Ga0189274, IMG submission 130323) | Marine microbial communities from the Costa Rica Dome - N5 B1 mini metaG | ecosystem: Environmental > Aquatic > Marine > Oceanic > Photic zone | place: Costa Rica: the Eastern Pacific... | reverse complement strand
TCAATCGGGTGTCGCAATGCTTGCACAGGCAAACCAGATGCCGCAGAACCTGCTGCGTCTGCTCCAGTAATCTGGAAAACACATACTTCTTTGCAAAAGGGCGACCTCCGGGTCGCCCTTTTTTGCATCCCGCTCAACAAATAAGCGTATTTGCATCCTGATGGCTCGGCTCTTAGCCCACCAACAAACTAAAGCCTTAATTTTATACGCCTGGATAGTTGTTTTGCATGTCGCACATGATGCGAATGGAGTCGGATTCGTTTACAAAACATTAAGAACATCGGCAGTCCCCTGCACTTTCGCCAGAAATAACCTTTTGTTTTTAATGGATAAATCTCAGAATCTTTTTTATCTAGACATAAATCTAACCTAAAAGTATATTACACCATACCTGTATTACACTTTTCACCCCTAGGTTATGGGTTGAAAAAAAATCTGGCAAGTGCGCCGGGTCACGGATAACAAGATGTTGTCCAGAGCTATCCATGTAGGAGATGCGTCATGGCTCTTAATATTATATCGAATTATGCTGCGAACGTCGCGCACCGTAACTTGTCTGCTTCTGACGAAATGGCGACCCGGTCGCTGTCGAAGCTGTCTTCGGGTACGCGCGTTGTTTCCGCACGTGATGACGCAGCTTCCATGGCAATCGGTGCACGCCTGAACGCGACGACCGAAGCCCTTAAAACCGCTTCCGTAAACGTCGGTCAGGCCAATTCGATGCTCCAGATCGCTGATGGCGGTATGGCAACCATCGACAATATCCTTGTCCGCATGAAAACACTGTCGGTTCAGGCATCATCTGGCAACTTGTCCGATACCGAGCGCGGCTTCCTGAATGATGAATTTGTTCAGCTGCGCGATGAAATCGACCGCATTGCGTCCTCCACAAACTTCAATGGAATACAGTTGCTTGGTGACGGCGGAGATGTCGCCCTTGAGTTCGGTGACCTTGCTGCCACCGGCGGCGGTCGCGCACTTGTTCCCGTCAACGGTTTCGATAACTTTGCGATTACCGATAACAATTATTGGGCGACCGACACCGACACTGACCTTACAGATAACAGCTTCGAGGTCAGCATTAACGAGATTTCCGCAGGTGGCCCGGTCATTATGACCGTGACCAGCACGATCGATGGTGTGGCTGACCGCTCGCAATCCATTGATGTCTCGGACTACGCCGCAACAGGCGGAACCACAGCTATTCCTGCTGGCGGGAATGCAACGCTCGACTTCGATGAACTTGGCCTTTCCTTCAGTGTGAACACCAACTTCTCTGCCTCAATTGACTTTGTTGCCGCCGGCACGGCTGGCTCGAACGACTTTGGTACAAGCACAAACTTCAATGGCAGCGGCCTTGACTCTTCTATTGGCAACGTCGTCACCATGGCATCTGACAACGGTCAGGCATTGCAGAGTTCAATCGAGTTCCAGGTTGGCGCAGGCAACACCGCAAATGATCGCTTGGATATCACGTTGAATTCGGTCGACTCAGAAACCCTCGGCGCAGGTGCGCTAGGGACCCAGGATTCCCTGCAGACACTCGGCGCCAATGCGATCAGCACAGCTGCCAGCGCCCAAGGCGCGGTCGAGGTTGTGACCCGTGCGATCGACGACCTGCAGCGCGCCCGTGCTGCGGTCGGCACATCCCAGAACCGCCTGGACTTTGCTGGTCAGAACCTTGCGACGACTCAGGAAAACACTGAGTCGGCCCGCTCAACCTTGCTTGACCTTGATGTTGCGGCTGAAATGACGAACTTCACCTCCAAGCAGATCCTGGTTCAATCCGGGGTTGCCATGCTGGCACAGGCGAACCAGATGCCGCAAAACCTGCTGCGCTTGCTGCAGTAATCTATCTTTTGTCCCTGGGCACCGATGATAGGTACCCGTCTTTTTCAAGTTTCATCCTGCTGTTACAGGATGGCGGCTTTAAGGAGCTGAAAAATGGAAGTCGTAAACAATTATAGTGCGCCAAGCAGTTCGGGTGGCAACACCCAGTCTGCGCCGGCTGCACCAGCAGTCCCGGCAGCAAGAGCTGACGCGGGCTTCGCAGCAGCGAAATCGGAAACCAAGGCATCCGCAGTACCGCAGAAAATGCAGGATGCTCTGGCCAGTATTGATCTGCCGGACCTTGCAAACGGCACGGCACGCGTTGAATTGAACTTCAATCAGGATACCGGTCGCGTTGTTGCAAAAGTTACCGACCGCGTAAGCGGTGATGTCTTGCGCGAACTGCCGTCAAAAGAACTTCAGCAGCTGTTCTCACAGATGCGCGAATATCTCGGCAGTTTCGTCGACGAAGAAATTTAACCCAGCGAGTGGGCGCACATAGGCATGGTTCTTGCTGATCGGTTTGACAAGAGATACCGGTAGCAGGCAAAATCAGCCGGGAGCACCCAAGGAGCTAACCAATGAGCAGTCTGAATTTAAATAATATCTATGTTGGGGATAACGGTCGCGTCCAGCTATCTGGCGGTTCGTCCAACATCGATTTCGTCGACACCGTCGACCAGATGATTGCTGCCCGTCGTATTCCTGCTGACAACCTTGAAAGACGGGTTGAGGCAAACGACGAGAAAATTGCTGCGCTGAAAGAGCTGCAGACGCTTGTTGGTACGCTCAAAGACTCGATGTCCAACCTTTATGGCGCAACGAGCTTTGATAACTCGCGAAATATCTTTGAAGCCAAACAGATTTTTGCATCCTCTGACGGATCCGAGGCAGGTACTTTGATGGGTGTCACTGCGTCAAACGCAGCTGAGACCGGCAGCTACAACTTCGAGATCAATCAGGTCGCAAGCCGACACAAACTTTCAAGTGATACCCAAGCTGTCGCGGCAAGCGCTGACATTACAGGGATCACCGGAACAGGTACCTTTACTGTGGCCGGCGGGGCCGGCAGTTCGACGGTTACTGTATCAGCTGGCGACACGCTTCAGGACATTCGTGACAAGATCAACAATATCAAAGACGCGACCGGCGTTCAGGCATCGGTCGTCAAGGTTTCTGATACTGAAAGTACGCTGATTCTGACCTCGACCGACGAAGGTGAAGACAACCGCATGTCGTTCAGTGACGATAGCGGCAACGTTCTGCAAAGCCTCGGCGTCCTGACAGATGCGACGACAATCAATGCAACCAATGTCATCGACGTTGGCAACAATGCAAGCATTGAACTTGACGGGATCACCGTGACCCGTGGGTCAAACGAGTTTTCTGATCTGATTGATGGTCTCAATATCAATCTGTATGACGCCGAACCGGGAACACAAATCACGATTGATATCGAACAGGACCTCAATCAGGCAAAGACAGCCATTCTTGATTTCGTTGATGCCTACAACGCGGTCCAGTCCTTTATCAACGAGAAGACTTTTGTTGACCCGACCACCGGTGAAGCATCCGAAGATGCTGTTTTGCTTGGCAATACGTCCGTCAAAGGCATTGAGTCCGCTCTGCAACAGATTGCCGGTTCGTTTGCAAACGGGGTGACTGACCGGGCTGATCAAGACGACTATTCAGTGTTGGCAGAAATCGGCCTGGACTTTGTTGCCTATGGCGCGACCGAAGATCCGCTGCTGAGCAAAACCATCGATCTTGATGAAACTGCGCTCAATGAAGCTTTGCTTAACGAGCCGGAAGAAGTCATGGAACTGTTCCTGTTCCGCGGCAAATCGGACAACTCCGATATCACGATGACCGGCTTTGACAGCAAAACCAACGCTGCGACCTATGAGTTCAACATTGATGCGTCTGGTGGCACGATCAATAGCGTAACCTACGATATCACGGTTGATGGCGTGACGACCACCGGCAAGAACGCGGTTGTTTCGGGCAACAGCATCAGAACCGCTGATGGTTTGCGACTGTTTTACAGTGGTGACGCCAGTGCTGCCGACACCGCAACGGTAACAACCAGCGTCGGCATTGGCGCACAGTTCTACTTCGAACTGGATTCAATTCTGGACGAAGAAGAAGGGACTTTGACCCAGGCGATCACTGATCTGGAAACCCAAAGCACGTCTTACGAAGAAAAAGTTGACCGTATTGACGAGCGTCTCGCGCGGCAGCGAGAAGTCCTTATGGATCAGTTCATTGCAATGGAATCGGCCCTTGCACGCATGAAGAACATCCAGAGTTCTCTCGACGAATTGATGTCTGCAGGAAAAGATAAAGGTTAACTTTTGTCTGCCATACATGCACACTGAACACACGCGTAGTATACCAAGGAGTGTCGCATGAACGAACACGCCGCCCATACATACAAGCAACAACAGGTCAATACAGCCACACCCGCAAAAATGGTGTTCATGCTGTTTGAAAAGACTTTGTCACGCTTGCAAGAGGCGCAAAAGGCGATTGAGCGCAATGACATTCAGGGTCGCTGCAATGCCAACTGCAGTGCGCAAGAGCTGATTGCCCATCTGGCGAACACTCTGGACATGGAGCAAGGTGGCGAGATCGCTGCGAACCTCGAACGGCTCTATACGCACTGCATGATCCGCTTGATGGATGTGGATCGCAAAAACGATCCCAATGCCGCAGCAGAGGTTATTAAACTTCTTACACCACTTCGGGATTCTTGGGCTGAGCTTTCTGAAAAAAGCGAAGGCGAATTGCGTCAGGCAGTGATGACGGCCCAAAAGGATCGTCCTGCCCTTCCCAATGAAGCGGCACAAACATCTGCAAGCGCAAAGGATGAAGCTGAAAAACCGGCACCGGCAAAATCCGGGCTGTCAATTTCGGCCTAGGCCAAGACGCCTTACTTATATCGACTGACAGAATTAGGCCTCCGGCATCGCCGGGGGCCTTTTTTCGCATTTCCCCTGTTTCCTTCCTGCCAGAATGCCACTGGATCAATTTTTCCCTGCTACGCACCTGTTTCTGACCGAGGCAAAATATGCCTCCAGAACCGAGGCGCCCTAACGTACTGAAAATATGTAGAAAACGTTAATCTCAAAACTGGCCCGTCACTTGCAACTGTTCTGACACTGCTTCCATAAGGACCAAGGTCATGAACAGCTCTGCGATTACAAACAGCGTGATGCCAACAGTCTCCGTACCCGGCGCAAACCCGAGCGAACGCAAGGGGTCCGGCTTTAGTGACATCATGGCATCGGTCACAGACAACTGGTCTGAGCAAAGCCATCAGGTCAAATACGATGCGGCAAAATCTGCCCAGAACGATATCGAAGACCATCGCGCTGAAATGAGTGCGCGCAGATCCGCACGTGAAGATCAGGATCTTGACGATGCGCCAACCGCCGACCGTCGGGAAGACGATCCGGTCCGTGCTTCGCGTGATGATCATGAAGACCACGCCAGAATTGACGACCCCAAATCCGATGAACCGCATGACGCCGATGCGGATCGTGCTGACGACGACGCATCTGATGATATGCAAAGCGCGGACACCGCTGATCGCGGCAATGACGAAGGTGACGCTTCGGATCAAGGCGATACTCATTCGTCAGATGAAACCAAGTCGGCCACCTCCGAAGAGGAAGCCGGAACCAATGCGGATAAAACCGACAACGTAGCCGTCACCCCTGGCATGGTTGATCCAAACCGGCCTGCACAGGCAGCTCCACTCCCTGGCTCACCCGAGGCACTTGAGTTAGCCAAGGCAAAGGCAGCTGATGTGAAGACGAATGCCGCGAGCGGTGTAACATCTGGCCAGAACACGGCACAGGCTGGCGGTCAGAATGTTGCTGCCAATGGCACCGCTACAGCAGACAAGACAACTGACGGGCTAATGAACTCAACAGCCCTGTCGCAGCCCGCAGCAGCAGGATCGGCCAAGATTGTCCTTAATGGCGCAGATACCGGCACCGGTGATGAACTGACATCTGACAAATTCCTGTCGCGTGTCGTTGATGCGATGAGCGGCGAAGGAAAAGGTAAAAGCGATACCAACGGCACCGTAAATGCCACGACCTCTGCTCAAACCAACAATGGCGGTCAACCGGCTGGCACAACCAACCCGGCACAAACTGCCCAGGCAGCACAGCAGGCAATGGCAGCAGCGGCAAATGCCCAGAACCCGCAAAATAGTGCAACCGCACAGCAGAATGCAGTGACAAACGGTGCGGTCACCGCGACCGGCGGCACTGAAGCCACCGCCACGGCAAATGGACAGCCCGGCAGCACAAATACCCTGCATCAGACCAACACCGGCGGCCAAACCGCACAAACCGCGCGTCAGGCCCCGTCACAGCAGGTACAGCAACAGGTTGCCGTTTCAATCCGGAACGCTGCCAGCGAGGGCGTTGACAAGATCTCGGTCCAACTTCGCCCCGAGCATCTGGGCCGCGTGGATGTCAAAATGGAAATCGGTCAGGACGGCCGCATCCAGGGCGTCATTCAAGCCGACACACGCGAGACCCTCGACATGTTGCGTCAAGACTCCCGTGCTCTTCAACAAGCATTGAAAGACGCGGGACTGAACGCAGACAGTCAAAGCTTCACCTTCGAGCACAGAAATGAAGGTGGCCAGAGTCAGGACGGCAACGGCCAATCTCGTATGACCGCCGATCAGGGCAGCAGCCCCGATGATGGCGATGTCATGAGTGGAACCGAACTCGCCGAACATGTCGCCATTGGCTATGGGATCAATCCCAACGGCCTTGTCGATATCCGGATCTAGAAAAGGTAGAGGGACAATCCCATGACCATTTCATCCCTGACAAATGTTGGTCTGGCGCAGTCAAACAACAATGCCGCGTCAAGTAGCTCTGCCAATCAGCTGGCCCAGAACTTTGATACGTTTCTGACCCTTCTGACGACACAGCTCAAAAACCAGGACCCGACCTCGCCCATGGAAAGTGACAAGTTCACCGACCAGCTGAGCCAGTTCGCCCAGGTTGAGCAAGGCATTCAGAGCAACAAGAACCTCGAAGACCTGCTCGCCATGCAGGGCCAGCAACGCCAGCTTTCTGCACTGTCCTATGTCGGTGCCGAGATCGAAGCAGTTGGTGACACCAACTGGCGCGAAGAGGGCGAAGCGCTCACTTACAAATACAACGTTTCACCAGAAGTTCCGCGTCTGCAGTTGCAGATTCAGGATCAGAGCGGTGCGACCATCTACTCCGAAGAACTCACCGATGTTTCCGGCCTTCAGACCTTTACCTGGGATGGCAAGAACAACAACGGGGTCGAACAGGATCCTGGTGCCTATACCCTGGTGGTCAGCCCGATGGCAGCCAACGGAGACAGCTTCCTTGATGAAGACGGTGATCCGGCATCTGTGGCAATCGGTATCGTCGGCACAGTTGACAGCGTCGATATTGATGACAGCGACATTTACCTCCGCATGGGCGATGTCTCTGTACCGTTCTCGACCCTGACCAACGTGAAGTTGGGCGCGAACAGCACAGATACCACCAACGATAACACTGGTACCGGAGATAATTCCGGAACTGAAGAGCAGGAAGAAGCCGCCTAGGGCATTCATCCGGATTTGATTAACAGCCTGTCGAAACAGGAGAAGAAAAATGAGCCTTTTTGGTGCAATGATTTCCGGTGTTTCCGGCCTGAATGCGCAGTCTCAGAACCTGGGCGTCATCTCGGACAACATCTCGAACCTTAATACGATCGGTTACAAGGGAACCATTGGTCGTTTCTCGACCCTGGTGACCGAAGCCGCAACCGACACCCGCTATACACCGGGTGGCGTACGCTTCCACCCGACCGCCCTGATCAGCAAGCAGGGCTTGCTGCAGGCAACCTCGTCGACCACGGCAGCGGCAATTTCCGGCGATGGCTTCTTCATCGTTCGCGGCACCGCATCGCCGGGAACCAATGACGAGCTGTTCTTCACCCGCGCTGGCGATTTCAAGCCGGATGATGACGGCTATCTAAAGAACACTGCCGGTTACTATGTGCAGGGTTGGGCAACCGACCGAGACGGTGGTCTTCTGGATGGGAGCGGTAATGCGACAACTTCAAACAGCTCTGCAGTTACCGACCTTCAGGTTCTTGATATCAACTCTATCCTGACGGCGGCCGCATCGACCACCAGCATCGAATTCGGTGCGAACCTGAACTCCGACGAAACGGCAGTTACCGGCGGCACGGCCACATCGACGACCACCGGCATCGACTATGATACGACCGACCTGACAACGCTTGCCGGCATCAACAACGGTGACCAGTTCTCGATCACCCATGATGGCACGACCACCAACATCACGATTAACACCGGTGATACGCTCGAAGACCTGGCTGCTGCGATCAGTGCAGTAACCGGCATTGACGCAACCACCACCACAACGGGCACCAACGATACCCTGACCTTGACTGGTGCGTTTGCCGATCAGGATGTCGTTATTGCCAACGTCACGGGCACGCCATTAAGTGCGACGGGCATCAACTTTGCCGGCGTTCCGGGAACCCTGTCAGCGACTTACACTGCAGGTAATCTAGCGACCGGCACTGTTGCCGAAGACAACACCATGCCGGTGACCATTTATGACTCCCTTGGTTCGGCGCATACCGTCAACCTGCAGGTTGTCAAACTCGGTCAGAACCGGTGGGGCTTTGAACTTACCGGCAACACAACGACCGGTGAACTTGACCCGACCGATCACCCGAATGGCCTGATCCAGGCTGGTACGATCACCTTTGATGGTTCCGGTAACCTTCAGAGCTTTAATGGTGTGCAAGCAACAATCGGTACGGTAAACGTCGGGACAACTGGTAGCTTGGTTGACACTGACATCTCTGCAGAGTGGAGCAATGGTTCCGATACCAGCGAATTCACCCTTGATTTCGGCACCATCGGGCTTGGTAACGGTATCACTCAGTTCGCGGCTGGTTCCGATGCTAACGGTAACCTTGTCGAATACACCACCCACTTCATCAACCAGAATGGTGCGCAGGCAGGCACCATGGTGAACTATGCGTTCACCGAAGATGGCTTCCTGCAGGTCGAGTTTGCAAACGGTGTGAAACGCCCGGTTTACAAACTGGCCATCGCAACCTTCGAGGCGCCTGATGAAATGGAAAACCATACCGGTAACGTTTATCGCCAGACGCGTGAATCGGGCGATTATCTGCTCCGTGAGCCGGGCCTGAATGGTGCCGGTAACGTTGTGGCTTCGGCACTGGAAGGCTCGAACGTCGATCTCGGTGAAGAATTCACCAACATGATCGTCACCCAGCGCGCTTACTCGGCGAACACCAAAACCATCACCACGACCGATGAAATGCTCGATGAGCTGATTCGGATCAAACGGTAATTGACATCTGTTTCAGGGCGTTAGCCCGCCTTGAAACACATTGCACCAAAACAGACTCGCCCGGCCACTGTGCCGGGCTTCTTTTTACCCGACTGACTCACTACATTAAGGGCAGAGAAAAGCGGATATTAAATATCCAAATGATTCAAATCACTGATGAATTTGAATCCATCAACTGGGCAAAAATTGCCGGTTGTTAACCTGTTCTTCAGCATGGAGAACTATTCGTTGTTGATGCTGGTCGCATTCCGCATGGATCGATCCGCACAGGGACAGTGGTAAATTTTCGTTTCGGAGCAGTCGAACGTGGGCGGCTTGTTGCAAACACTAAAAAGTCTTGGACCAACGCGCCTGATGGCTATCAGCGGCGTGGGCGTGTTGCTGCTTGTCTTCTTTGCATTCTTGATCATGCGTGTTTCCGCCCCGAACATGGAACTGCTCTATCGCGATCTGGACCCGGGCGATGCCAGCCAGATTGTCAATCGCCTGGAAGATCAACAAGTCCAGTACCAGCTGCTGAATAACGGCACTGAAATCCTTGTCCCGGCCGACCAGGTCAACCGCATGCGCCTGAGCATGGCGGAAAGCGGCCTGCCGACTGGCGGCTCTGTCGGTTACGAAGTATTCGATAATTCCGATGGTTTCGGCGCGACGAGTTTTGAGCAAAACATTAACCACGTCCGCGCCCTTGAGGGCGAACTGGCCAGAACGATTGCCGCGATCCAGTCGATCCAGCAGGCACGTGTTCATCTGGTTCTGCCCAAACGTCAAATGTTCTCGCGCGAAACGCAGGACGCCAGTGCCTCGATTGCCGTAAAAATGGCAGGCGGTGAACTAAAACCCGAACAAGTCGTTGCAATTCAGCACCTTGTCGCCGCCGCTGTGCCACAACTTGACCCCGGCAAGGTATCGATCATTGATGAACGTGGCCGTTTGCTGGCGCGCGGTGACGGCGAACAGCAGTCTTCGACCTTCCTGACGCAGACCGCTGACGAAATGCGCATTCGCACGGAAAGCCGCCTGCGCAATACCATCGAAGATTTGCTGTCACGTTCCCTTGGCTATGGCGAGGTTCGCGCCGAAGTCTCGGTCGAAATGGACTTCAACAAGGTTACAACGGCTGACGAGCGATTTAACCCTGACGAGCGCGTGATCCGTTCAAGCCAGACGATCGAAGAAAATGCCACCAATTCCGAGACCGAGGGCACCGATCCGGTAACGCTGCAAAACAACCTGCCAGATGCAAACTTTGACGCTGCCAACGGAGCTGGTACCCAAAGTCAGGAAAACCGCACCGAAGAGACCGTCAACTACGAGATTTCCAAAACCACCACCACACAGGTCAAGGAAATCGGCGAAATTTCGCGTGTGACGGTGGCGGTACTGGTTGATGGCACCTACACCACCGACGAAAATGGCGAGCGCCTGTATCAGGAACGCTCCCCGGAAGACCTCGAGAAGATCGCAGCTCTTGTTCGTAGCGCCATCGGTTATGATCCCCAGCGCAGCGATCAGGTCGAAGTCATCAACATGCAGTTCGCCGATACCGACGATCTGTTCCCGGATGAAGAAATCGAGACATTCCTTGGCCTCGACAAAGCTGAAATCTTCCGCATCGCCGAGATGCTGGTCTTGGCAATCGTCGCCATCCTTGTCATCCTGCTGGTGGTCCGCCCGCTGCTGACCCGTGCGTTCGAAACCCTGCCCAGTGCGGCAGACATGGCACAACGGCAGCTTCTTGCCGATGACATGAGCGCAGAGGGCACACCGGCCCTTGAAGGTCCGGCGCCTGTTCCGATGGCACCTGGTGGTGCCGACGACGGCGAGGAACTGATCAACCTGTCGCAGGTTGAAGGCCGCGTGAAAGCATCCTCGGTCAAGAAGATCGGCGAGATCGTGGAGAAACACCCGGAAGAAGCTCTCTCGATTATTCGCAACTGGCTGTATCAGGAAAGCTGATGCTCCTGACAGTGATCGGCTCACTGACAGCCGCAGGGCTTCCTCCCTTTTGTTGCACAAGGCGTTTTAGCAGTTCGATATGACGGCCATTGAAAAGTTCACATTCTCATTAAGCTTCGACGATGCCGACAACGTAATCCGTTCGGCAGGCGGCGAGGATGAGCATTACGAACTGGGCAAGAAAAAGAAGAAAAAGAAAGAAGACGAAGCCCCGCCACCCCCACCCCCGGTCTATACCGAGGAACAGGGTACCCAAATGGTGGCAGATGCTGAAAAGCGTGGCCACGAACAGGGTTTTGCCGAGGGTCACAAAAAGGGATTTGACGAAGCCCACCAGCAAATCATGGCCTCGCTTGAAAAGGCCGTTGGCGATGTGGAATCTGAAATTGCTGAAAAGCTGGCCCAGATTGACGAGCAGCAAAAGCGCGCCAATGCCAAGATCAACGAAGATGCCATTCACGTTGCCCTTGGTGTCATTCGCAAGCTGGCCCCTGCCTGGTCGAAGCAGTATCAGTTGACCGAGATCGAAGACATTGTCCGGCAATGTCTGGCCAATCTGTTTGATGTCCCAAAAGTCATGATCAAGGTTCATCCTGAACTTGAAAAAGATGTCGGGGCGGCAACAGAGCGCATCGCCGTTTCGCGTGGTTTTTCCGGCAAGATCGTCGTCGTTGGGGAACCCGATGTCGCGATGGGCGATTGTCAGGTTTCGTGGGGCGACGGCACAGCAGTGCGCGACAGTTCACGTATCTGGTCCGAAATCAACGAGATCATCGACAATGCCCTGGCCCTGCATGCCAATGACCACGGTCTGGCAGAAAGCGATATGGGCGATCCCGAAGTTCAGGAAAGCCGTATGCCGAAAGAGGATCCGGCATCTTCCACATCGGCAGATGAAGCGACAGATGCAGGCAACGTATCCACCGCCCCAACGGAGATGCAAAACAAGTCGGAAATGAACCGGGAAAAAACGCCAAATTCCCCGCAGCCGACAGAAGAATCCGAGCCTGCCAGCCACCAGACATCTGGTTCAGAGCCACCGGAAAGCTTTCGCAGTCCAGATGCCAATCCCGCTGAACCGACCCAAGGCAATCCGCCAGAAGCGGTGAAACACGTCACACCGGACATGCCATCCCCTGCCGGACCAGCCGCGCACGGGGCTGCACCCCAAGAAGGCGATGGCACCGAAGCGCGGAATATGCAAACATCGCAAGACGATACGATGGCAAATCCGGCATCCGCGGGTGACACGGCGCAAAGACCGGAAACAATCACCGAAGGTCAGGCCAATGACAAGCCTGACACACAAAATAACCATACGACGGCAACCGCGCAAAATCCTGCAAAGCCCGTCAATGCTGGCCCCGAAAACGGACAGCCGCGCACGCAGGAAAACCCGACGACCACAGCCGGCGAGACGGCTGCTGTGAAGCAACCGACCAAAGACGCAGGAGACGAAAATGGCTGATGATGACGATCTCGAACTCTCGGAACTCGATGACGATCAAATTGAACTTGAGGGCGAAGGAACCGAACTTCTCGCCGCGGCCGAAGCTGGCAGCGAGCAGATGAAGACTTCCAAGGATCTTGAAGCCGTGTACGATATTCCCGTTCAGGTTTCAGCAGTCCTCGGAAAAGCAACCATGCAGGTCAGTCAATTGCTGAAACTTGGTCGTGGTGCTGTCGTAGAGCTTGACCGCAAAGTTGGTGAAGCTATTGATATCTATGTGAACAACCGTCTCGTCGCGCGTGGCGAGGTCGTGGTGGTGGAAGACCGGCTTGGTGTTACCATGACGGAAATCATCAAATCCGAGAAAAGCTAACGTAAGAGAGGATATCCGACTATGGCCGAAGGGGGGACTAAAACGTCGTTTGACATTGCGACAGTCGGGGGACTGGCCATTGGCTTTTCGTTGGTGATTGCAGCAATCATCTTTGGTGGATCGCCGGGTGCCTTTATCGATATCCCCTCTGTCCTGATTGTTATCGGCGGTACAGCAGCTATTACGGCTGTTAGCTTTGCGTTGGGCGAGTTTCTTGGATCGGGCAAGATCCTTATGCGCACGATTTTCCATAAATCGCGCAATCCGGCGGATGCGGCCCTTCAGATCCTTCAGTTGGCTGAAATTGCCCGTAAGGGTGGCGTGCTGTCACTGCAGGGACATCTCGATAGCCTGCAAAGCGAGGAATACCTCTGGAAAGGTTTGTCGCTGGTCGTTGACGGCACCCCGCCCGAGGAAGTCGAAGCCATCATGCGCAAAGACATGAATGCGACCATCGGCCGCCACCAAAAAGGTGCAAACATCATGAAAAAGGCCGGTGACGTTGCACCGGCGATGGGCCTGATCGGGACGCTGATCGGTCTGGTGCAGATGCTTGGCAACCTTGATGACCCGTCCTCGATTGGTCCGTCGATGGCTGTTGCGCTTTTGACGACCTTCTATGGCGCTGTTCTGGCCAACATGGTCTTCATGCCACTTGCGGGTAAACTTGAACGTAATTCCAACGACGAAGAGCTTTTGAATTCGGTCTATATGGTTGGTGCGGTTTCCATTGGCCGGCAGGAAAACCCCCGCCGTCTGGAAATGCTGATCAACTCGATCCTGCCGCCGTCAAAACGCGTCAGCTACTTCGATTGATCGAATGTGTGAATACCGGCCCTTTCACCCAGACACACCGGGTGCAAAGGGTCCCCAAACTGATCGGAAAGAGATGAGACGATGCAGGTACTGATCGTTGGTGGACTGGGCGGACAGATAGGCGCAGCCAGCAAGATCGCAATGGCGCGCGGCGCTTCGGTCCAGTTGGCCGAAAGCGTGACGACCGCGCTTAACATCCTGCGAACGGGCAACCGGATTGATCTGGTCATGGCTGACATCACGCTTGATGTCGCCGCCCTGATTGACGCCATGGGTGCCGAGCGCATCACCGTGCCGGTTGTGGCCTGCGGCATCGGTAATGATGTCAATGGTGCGGTTAACGCCATCAAAGCGGGTGCACAGGAATTCATTCCCCTGCCGCCCGAAGCGGATCTGATTGCCGCGATCTTCGAAGCAGTGACCGAGGAAAGCCACGCCCTGATCCATCGCGATGCCCGCATGGCGGAAACGCTGCGACTGGCAAATCAGGTCGCCAACAGTTCGGCCTCTATCCTGATCACGGGTGAAAGCGGTACCGGTAAGGAAATCATTTCGCGTTACGTGCACCGCAAGTCCAATCGTGCAGACAAGCCGTTTGTCGCCGTGAACTGCGCAGCAATCCCCGATAATCTTCTTGAATCCGAACTGTTCGGCCACGAAAAAGGTGCCTTCACCGGGGCACAGGCGCGCCGCATCGGTAAATTTGAAGAAGCCAATGGCGGCACCCTTTTGCTTGATGAAATCAGCGAAATGGATGTCCGTCTTCAGGCCAAGCTGCTGCGTGCCATTCAGGAAAAGGAAATTGACCGGCTGGGCGGAAAAAGCCCCGTAAAGGTCGATGTCCGCATTCTGGCAACCTCGAACCGAAATCTTGAGGCCGAAGTCAATGCCGGCAACTTCCGCGAGGATTTGTATTTCCGCCTGAATGTCGTCAACCTTGATATTCCATCCCTGCGCGAACGTCCCGATGATATTCCGGTACTGGCCGAGTTCTTTGTCAAAAAGTATTCCGAAGCCAATGATGTTCCCGTCCGACCGATCAGCCCGCTGGCGATCCAGCGTCTGCTATCCCATCACTGGCGGGGCAATGTGCGCGAGCTGGAAAACACCATGCACCGCGCCGTACTGATTGCTGGTCCCGACGAGATCGGGCCAGAGGCCATCATGCTTTCGGGATCAGGCAGTAGCGAACCGACCCCTGCCGCGCCCGCACCACAGGCCCCTTCACCCGCCCCGACGGCACCTGCCGCACCAGCGCGGGCAAGTTCGGCCTATGCAAACGCCAATGCAGCCTATGGCGCCGCTTCATCCGCTTACCAACCCAGCGCACCAACACCACCGCCTGCACCCTCTGCCCCGGCAGAAAATACGTCTGCTTCGGATCAAGACGCCGGCAGTTCTGAAAGCACATCAGATGAAGGTGCAGGGAACGGGTCCGTGACGTCGGCCCTTGTTGGGCGCACGGTGGCCGATGTCGAACGTGATCTGATTATTGATACGCTCAAGCATTGCTTTGGGAACCGAACCCACGCGGCCAACATTCTTGGCATTTCCATTCGGACCCTGCGCAACAAGTTGCGCCAGTATAGCGACGAAGGACTTGCTGTACCGGCCCCGGGTGACGGTCACGACTGAACATGAAATTTCGGCGCGCTGTCCCCATCTTCAAGGCAGGTAAAGGCGCAATGAACATCGAGCAAGCAACAGGATAACAAGCAAAGAAAATGGCCGAAGGTCAAGACATCACACCGACTGGTTCCGGCGGCTCTGACGGCCCCGGCGGCGGTGCGCCGGGCGGGTTAAATCTCGGCGCCTTGCAGTCACGTGTCGCTTCGGCCATGAAACGTGGCGATATCGCCATGGCACTGGGCTTTATCATGATCCTTGTGGTCATGATGTTCCCGATGCCGCCGTGGCTGCTTGATTTCATGCTGGCCCTTTCGATCAGCTTCTCTGTGCTGATCCTGATGACATCGCTGTTCATTCAGAAACCGCTTGAATTCAACTCTTTCCCGACGATCCTGCTGGTGGCGACGTCGCTCAGGCTTGCGCTGAACATTGCGACAACCCGCCTGATCCTTGGCTATGGGCACGAAGGCACGCATGCCGCCGGTGCGGTCATTGAAGCGTTTGGCAGCTTCCTGATTTCGGGCAATTTCGTCATCGGGATTATTGTCTTTGCCATCCTTGTGATCATTAACTTTGTCGTCATCACCAAGGGTTCCGGCCGTATCGCCGAGGTCGCGGCACGCTTTACCCTTGATGCGATGCCCGGCAAACAGATGGCGATTGACGCCGACCTGTCATCGGGTCTGATCAATGAAGAACAGGCCAAGGCCCGCCGTAAGGAACTTGAAGATGAAAGTTCCTTCTTCGGGTCGATGGATGGTGCATCCAAGTTTGTTCGTGGCGATGCTGTTGCCGGCATTCTGATTACGTTTATCAACGTGATCGGTGGCATCATCATCGGCACCGCCCAGATGGGCCTTTCCCTTGCCGAGGCTACCGAGACTTACACGATCCTGACCGTTGGCGACGGTCTGGTTTCACAGATCCCTGCCCTGATCGTTTCGACCGCCGCGGGTCTTCTGGTCACCAAGGGTGGCCTTGACGGCGCAACCGAAAAGGCCGTTTTCGGACAGGTCAGTAACTATCCGGCCGCCCTTGGCGTTGCTGCTGCCCTGATGGGTGGCATGTCGCTTTTGCCGGGCATTCCGATGCTGTGGTTCCTGATGATCGCGGCTGGACTGGGTTATTTGGCCTATTACATGGGCAACCGCCAGAAGGCCGCCGTCGCGCAGGAACAGATGAAGGAATCCCAGGCCGCAGCAGAAGCCGCAGGCCCGCCGCCCGAAGAACCCATCGCCAACGCGTTGCGCATGGATTATGTGCGCCTTGAACTGGGCTATGGGCTGCTGTCACTCATCAGTACGGAACGCGGCCAGAAACTGACCGACCAGATCAAGGCGCTGCGCCGCCAGCTTGCGGGCGACATGGGCTTTGTCATGCCGTCGGTGCGTATTCAGGACAACATGCAGTTGCCAGCAAATACATACGTTCTGCGCGTCAAGGAGATCGAGGCAGGGCGTGGGGACCTGCGCCCGAACATGTTGCTGGTAATGGACCCGCGCGGCGAGGAAATCACCCTGTCTGGCGAGAAAACCATGGAGCCGACCTTTAACCTGCCGGCCATGTGGATCGAACAGGGCATGAAGGAAGAGGCGATGTTCCGTGGCTATACGGTGGTGGATCCGCAAACCGTAATCACGACGCATATCACCGAAGTGATCAAGGATCACATGCCAGAACTGCTGTCCTATGCCGAAACGCAGAAGCTTCTGGATGAACTTGATGAAGACCAGAAAAAGCTGGTCGAGGATATCGTCCCCGGTCAGGTTTCGGTTGGCGGTGTTCAGCGCGTGCTTCAGAACCTTCTGACCGAGCGTGTATCCATCCGCGATCTGCCCACAATCCTTGAAGGCATCGCAGAATCCACGGCATTTACCCGTAACCCGACCTTCATGACCGAACATGTGCGTTCACGTCTTGCGCGCCAATTGTCGGATGTGAATACCAATCAGGACGGCGTCATTCCGCTTGTGACCATGTCCCCGCAATGGGAACAGGTCTTTGCCGAAAGCCTTGTCGGTTCGGGCGAGGAAAAACAGCTTTCCATTCCGCCAAGCCAATTGCAGGAATTCATCAACAAGGTCCGCACCACTTTCGAGCGCCTTGGCATGATGGGAGAAAGCCCGGTCCTTTTGACCAGCCCTGGCATTCGCCCCTATGTGCGGTCGATCGTTGAGCGCTTCCGCCCCAGCACCGTTGTGATGTCGCAAAACGAAATTCACCCCAAGGCACAGCTTAAAACGCTGGGGCAGGTCTGATGCATGAGGTTTACTTCACCGCCCTGATTGCGGACAAAGCCAGGCAGGGGGACCGGAATGCGTCTTAAGACCTTCACCGCCCCCACCATGACCGAGGCGATGGCGCTCGTTAAAGAGCATATGGGCACTGATGCCATCATCGTTTCGACACAGGATATCCCCGGCAGTGGCGTGCGCCTGACAGCCGCCCTTGATCGCGATCCCGACTTTGACGATGACGGCGGACCGGCCCCCGCGCTTCAGGAACAGCTTGATACGGTCGAGGCCGCGCTGACGCGGCACAATTTGCCGGAACGGTTGCGCATTCGCCTGTGTGACCTGATGGCACGCGAAACAGCCGCCGCATCCGAGCAACAATTGCTGGCAGGCGCACTTGATGAAATTTTTGATTTCTCGCCACTGCCCGAAAAGAACACGCCGCGTGCCTTGGCCTTTGTCGGACCGCCCGGATCGGGTAAGACGCTTGCGGTTGCCAAAACCGCTGCCCGCGCGGTGATGAAGAAACGCAAAGTCGCTGTTCTTTCAACCGATTACAAACGTGCCGGCGGAATTGCCCAGCTTGAAGCCTTTACCAGAATTCTCAAGATCGACCTGCTGCAGGCCAAGTCACCAGATGAGCTCAAGGCACGCTTTGGCGAAATTCGCGATGCTGATGTCATCCTGATCGATACGGCAAGCTGCAACCCCTACCTTGAAAGCGAAATTGGCACGCTTTGTGAATTCATGAAAGCGGTACCGAGTGAACCGGTACTGGTGAACCCTGCGGGAATTGATGCCTATGAGTCCGCTGATATAGCCAATGCCTTTGCCGATGGCGGCGCAACACGCGTGATGATCTCGCGACTTGATGTTGCTGCACGCCTTGGCGGTGCGCTATATGGAGCGGATTCAGGAAATCTTTCCCTTTGCAATGTCAGTATGACAGCCCAGGTTGCGGATGGCCTGACCGCCCTTAGTCCCCTTGCCTTGGCAAAACTTCTGATACCGTCCCATCGCGCTGACACCGCGAAACCGAGCTTCTCCGAGGTCGTGAAATGACTACCAAGTCTGATGCTTCACCCAAATCTGCCCCGCGGGCCAGAGGCCGCAATGTTCTTGCTGTCGCGTCTGGTAAAGGCGGCGTGGGCAAGACCTGGTTTTCCATCACCCTGACCCATGCGCTGGTGCTGGAAGGTCACAAGACCCTGTTGTTTGACGGTGACCTTGGCCTGGCGAATATCGACATTCAGCTTGGCCTGATGCCGAAATATGATCTGGGCGGCGTGATTTCCGGTCGGATCGGCCTTAAGGATGCGGTCACCCATTTCCCGGATGGCGATTTCGATATTATTGCCGGGCGCAGCGGATCGGGTAGCCTTGCTAACCTGCCTGCCACCCGTTTGCAGGCCCTTTCAGACGATTTGCTCCAAACCGGCAAGGAATATGATAAAGTATTGATCGACCTTGGCGCAGGTGTTGACCAGGGCGTGCGTCAGATGACGGGGCTCGCCAACACGGTGATCGTAATTACCAATGGTGATCCGACGTCTTTGACCGATGCCTATGCCTTTATCAAGGTCACCCATATGGCCCGACCGAAAACCGATATCCGGGTCGTGGTCAATATGGCCAGAGACAAGAAAGAAGGTCAGGCGATCTATAACAAGCTTCTCAAGGCCTGCGAGGGCTTTTTGAAAATATCGCCGCCATTGCTTGGTGTTGTGCGGGCAGATTCCAAAGTATCGGAATGCATCCGCAATCAAACGCCGCTTTTGACCCGTCATCCGAATTGCGATGCAGCCCACGACATAGAGGCAATCGCCCGAACCCTTCTCGAGGAGTAGGTTTGTCATGACGCTCCCGCCACAAGCAATATCGCCCGGCCCGGCCGTCGGTGGACATGCTTCGGCGGGAAGCTCGGCCGGGCAAGCCAATCAGGGGTCCGTTCCAGCCCAAATCAACGCTACCTTAACGGGTGCGACCTCTCAACAGGTTGCTGCGGCACTTGCCAAGCTCCCTGTCGAAACCCTGATGCAGGCCTCGGTTCAGTCACAATCAGGTACGCAACTTACCCTTGCCACGGCCCTTGGTGCTGTCACGGTTAAGGTACCTACGCCTCTGCCGGGCAATCTTGGCGATCTTCTGTGGACCCGCATTCCGACAACCAACCCGGGCGCTGGACAAACCACATCGGGGGGCAATCCGGCAGAAGGCATGCGCCTGCAACTTTTGCCCCAAACCCTGACACCGGGGGGCTCCGGGGTCACCGGCGGGCTTGCCAGTGGAAACATTGCCGGAAGCACGCTGACACCCGGACAGACATTTAGTGCAGTTACCACATCCATCCTCAACATGCCCAATGGCACTCAATTACCCGCCGGAAGCCAGACACAGGTGATCTTCCTTGGTCAAGGTACGGTAACAGCGCAACAAGCCGCCAATGTCATGGCATCGGCAACCAATGCAGGTACCGCTGGCATGGCGACGGGTGCGTCGGGCGGGGCTGCTGCCGGGATGGCCCCCACCATTGCCGCGCAAACAGCAGGTGGGCAGGCAACAGCAGGTACGTTGATGCTGACAGGGACGGTCCTGCCAGCCAATAGCGCCGAGGCACGCATGCTGCCGCAGGGCTTTACTGCTCTTCGTACCTCTGCCGGGATTGTCGGCATCAAACTGCCGGTGCCTGCACCAACCGGGGCGACTTTGTCCTTCAACGTGGATCCCTCTGGCGCGGCGAAGCCATCTGTCTCCGCCCCCATGACCGAGGCGCAATTGATCGCGCGCGGCCAAACTGCGGCCCTGACCCATGATTGGGACAGCCTGCACAAGGCGGTCAGTGTGCTTCAACAACATGATCCGGGTGCCGCACTTAGTTTGCTAAACAACATCCCGCAGGCTGGGCCGAAACTGACAACGACCATGATGTTCTTCTTTGCTGCCATGACAGGTCAGGGCGGAAACTTGCGCAGCTGGATCGGCGACCGCGCGGCAAACAGTCTGGCCTCGCTGGCTGATGCAGATGGCGGCGGACTTAAACGACTTGAAGGTGACTTTGGTCAACTGCGTGCCATGGCGACCGAAGACAGGCCTGATGGCTGGCGCGTCATGGCAATGCCGTTCAATATGGGCGACAAGATCGAACAGCTTCAAATGGGTTGGCGTCATGGCAACCATGAGAACGACCCGGACAAACCCGATGATCAGGGAACACGTTTCCTGCTTGATCTGTCGTTCAGTGTGGTGGGCCACACCCAGCTTGATGGACTGGTGAAAGGTGACGAAAGCAAATTCGATCTGATTGTGCGCACCGAAAATCCGTTGCAATCCCATAACCGCGATGACATCCGCGGCATCTTCCGAGAGGCCCTGCAAATTGCCGGGTATAAAGGACATATTCAGTTTCAGGACGGATCGCGATTTGTTGAAATCGCCCCGGTGCCCGATGATGACGGACCGAATTCCCACCACGGAATAGAGGCTTAAGTTCCTGGCATTTTGAAATGAATGCTTTTCCTGTCCGGGGCGCGGTCGTATCCTTGATCCATCATTTATGACAACGGTTGGAAGAAATGCTTGAGATTTATCAGCGCCGTAATCTGATCCTGACCGAACCGAACCCCGGTCCACGCATTGATTACGTCGTTACCTTGCAAAGCAACCTGACCGGTGACAAGGATGTTTTCCCGGCACGTCTGACGCTTCGTTATGTGCCGGACCGATTGATCCTGAAGACCAACAGTCTGGCGGAATACTACGCCGAAATCGCCAATATCGATTTCGAGAATTTCGAAGCTGCCGCCGTTCTGTTGATGGATGATTTCAACAACGAACTGGTCCCGCGCTGGATCAGCCTTCGCCTGCACAAACAGACCGCTGACAATGATCAGGTCTTCCATCACGAAACCGCCCTTGAAGACCGCCAGCCGAAATGGGGCAACCCGCGCCTTCTGGATCGTCTGGAACGTTACTGATTACCCACGTTCCTTAGCGGAACGGATTGCCATGCACCCATTGCGTCAGCGAATAGCGTAAACCCGCAGTGGTCGGGGCCACGCGGTGCAGCACAAAGCTGGGAAAGAAGATCGCGGTGCCCCTTTCCATCGGCGCATCAACGAAATTTCCCGCCGGGTTAAGCTGCAACTGCCCGCCTTCATACTGATCAGGTTCGGAAAGTTGTATGACCATGGTCAGTTTGCGGCGTCTGGCCACGTCGGACGCGCCAACATCACTGTGCCAGTCATAATGTCCGCGCAGATCACCAGCATAACATGCGATCTGGGCGTCCTCGGCAAACTCGGTCAGGGAAAAGTCAAAGACATTGCGGTTTACATCCGCAACAAGATCTATGATCCGGCGGCAAACGGCGGGTTCCTGTTCTTCATTGAACCAGGTGATCTTGGAACGGCGGATGTGGGTTGCCGTTTGTCCCTGCACAAGGCCACCTTCGTCCATCTCATGGGCAAAACCATTGATCAGACGGTCACAGGTGGCCGGATCCAGCGCATCCGGGACAATTGCAAACATTTCTTCCGGGAACATTTACGACACTCTCCATGCCGCAAGGGCCCGGTATTGAATGCCCCGGCCCCAAGACAATTCTTTGCGGTAAGTTGCTATAAGACCAATCAAAGGGTGATTCCAGCAAATTCGGTACATGCCATCATTGCATCTTTGGCGAAAGGTCAATCGATCTTGATCACCCGCCCACCTGCTGCTTCGCCATCTTCTGGATCATGGGTAACCATCAGGGTTGGCAAGCTGTTCTTGCGGCAGAGATCAAATACAAACGATCTGATCTGTGACCTCAGGCCGCTATCAAGTTTTGAAAATGGCTCATCCAGCAACAAGGCACACGGTTCAGACAGCAGAACCCGCATCAAGGCCACACGCGCGCGTTGCCCGCCTGAAAGTGTTGCCGGATCGCGATCATAAAACCCGTCCATCTCTGCACTGGAAAGCGCGGCCTCAACCCGTGCACGGCGGTTTTCCCGGCCCTTGATATGTGATGGCAGCGCAAAAGCCAGATTGCCACCAACCGAAAGATGCGGGAACAACAGATCATCCTGAAACAGAATACCAACATGACGTTCCTGCGGGGTCAACCCCACAAGGGGTGTACCATTCAGAACCACCTCGCCGGTGACATCAAATGTATCTGGCAAGGTGCCGCAGATATGTCCAAGCAAACTGGATTTACCCGATCCACTTGGCCCCATAAGGGTCACGATTTCACCAGGCGCAATCGTCAGATCGACCGCCAGCAGTTCACGCCCATCAAGACGCACGCGGACATCGCGTAATTCCAGCCCATTTTTAAGCGTTTCAGGCATTCATCACCCCTTGTTCTGCGCCCCCATGCCGCGCCGGTTGCGGAACAAAACCGCTGGTAACAGCAAGGCAAGGGCAAAGCCAACAAATGGCAGGACCATTTGCAACAAGCCATAAATGCCAATCATTCGGCGATCCCCGCCAGATGCCAGTGCGACCGCCTCGGTCGTGACCGTGGCAAACCGCCCTGCCCCGATCAACAGTGTTGGCAAGTATTGCCCCACCGTCACCGCAAGGCCGACTGCGGCGGCGGTTAGAACTGCACGTGTCAAAAGCGGCAAACGCACCAGCCAGAATGTCCGTGCCGGTGACGCCCCAAGACAAAGGGCGGTTTGCCCATAACGTGGATCAAGGGCACGGAATGGCTCTGACAGGGACAGAAACACATAGGGCGCAACAAACACCAAATGCCCCAGCACAACCGACAGCAATGTGCGTTCAAGACCAAGCAGCGTAAAGAAGACCTGCAATCCGAACATAAAACTGATCTGAGGAACCAGAAGCGGCAGGTAAATCAACAGCATGGCACGGCGTCCGGCCGCCTTGCCTGTGCGGACCTCGTTCTCAAGGCAGCCCAGAACCAACGTGACCGCAACCAAAACTGCCGGAATGCCGATCAAAAGTGTCGTTGTCAGGCTGCTACCGATTGCATCCAACTCGCGCGCCCAAAGACGCAAACTGAACCCGCGTGGCAACAGATCGGGAAACGCCCAGAACCCGGCAACACTCCAGACCAGAAGCACCACAAGACCCAGCACCACCGCACCGGCTGCCACCAGCGCCAACAGTGCAGATGCCCCCCTGACGGCGCTGTCTTTCCTGAAACGATGCCCGTCCTCTGCCCAATGGTGCCCCAGGGCCCCGATGATCCGTTCGCCCGCAATCCAGACCACCATTGCCGCGATCACGATCAAAAGCTGCAAGACAGCAGCACTGGATGCCATGAAACGCAGGCCAAGATCCGGATCGGATAACCATCCCAGAATGCGAACGGCCAGCGGGGCCGGTGTCGTCGGTGCCAGAATGATCGCCACATCGACAACCGATGTCGAATAGGCAAGCACGGCCAGAACCGGCAGGCGGATTTGCGGATAGACGCGCGGCAAGGTTGCCTTGAACCACCCGGCGGTTTTTCCATATCCAAGGGTTGCTGTGACCTGTGCCGTGCGGTCTGTATCAGCTTGTGGCAGGGCCGAAAGCGTCATCAAAAACAAGAACGGGATTTCCTTTGCCACCAGCCCGGCAATCAGCGCCATTCCCCAAGGGTCATGGATAATCGCAATATCGGGCGGGCGGTCCCATCCGGCAAATTGTGCCACCAGTCTTACGATCCAGCCCGATGGTGCTATCAGGAATGCCAGCCCAAAGGCCGCCGTCGCATGCGGAACGGACAGGATCGGCGACAAGACCCGTTGCATGGCGCGAAATATGCGCGTGCCCTGCCAGGCTGCACAAAAAAGCATGACAATAGCAACTGAGATCGCGGTCGCAATCAAGCCATTGACGAATGACAGCCGGATGGATGCGCCAAGACCGGGCTGCGCAAACAGCGCCTGCCACGGATCAAGGGATGGCGTCGTACCGCCAAGTGCTGGCAATATCCCGAACGCAGGCAAAACTGTGCCAATCAGCCCGGCAGAAACCGGGCCGATCATCAGAACGATTGTCAGGATCGGAGCAAAACGCAGCATGCGTTATTATTGCACAACGCCGTAACGTTTTTGCCATTCGGTTTCGACCAGCGACATCCAGCTTGGATGCGGTTCCGGCAAAACCGTACCGCGTTCGGACGGGGCAAGCGATGCGATGCCAAGATCAAGATTGGCAAAGGCTTCCTGCATGTCTTTGGGCAGTTTATCCATCGCCAGAACCGTATCCGCGCCCCAATATTGCGGGTCCTGCTTGCGAAGCTGGGCTTCGGGTGACATCAGGAAATCGGCCAGTACAACTGCGCCTGCCTTGGCCGATGCGTTATAGGGAATGGCGACAAAATTGGTGTTGCCAAGCGTGCCATTCTCAAACACATAGGATCGGACGGTATCAGGAAGCTCGAACGCTTCAATTGCCGAGGACACTTCGCCGGAACTGAATGAAAACGCGATATCGACTTCATTATCCGCCAGAAGCGTACGCATCGATGCCCCGTTCTGCGGGTAGGCCTGACCATCGCGCCACAAAAGCGGCTGCAAGTCTTCAAGATAGCCCCAAAGCGGTGCCAACGTTGCCTGCGCATCGGTTTCGTCAGCTGGCTGCTGCAGAACACTCGGGTCTTCAACCAGTTCAGTCAGAATCTGTTTAAGGAAGGTCGATCCCATATAGTTCGGCGGCTGCGGATAGGTAAAGCGGCCCGGATGTTTGACCAGCCATTCCAGAAGTTCCTGGGCTGATTTCGGCACCTCATCAAGCTTGGCCGTATCGTAATAGAAACTGACCTGCGCCATGCCCCACGGTGCTTCAAGCCCGTCGGTCGGCACGGTGAAATCGTTGACCACTGTTGGTTTGCCTTCGACATCGACATAGGCAAAGTTTGGCGTTTGTTCCGCCCATGGCCCAAACAGAAGGTCATTGCGCTTCATCGCGGCAAAGTTTTCACCGTTAATCCAGATCATGTCGACGGCACCGCCATCATCGACACCAGCGGTTTTTTCCGACAACACCCGTGTAACGGCATCGGCGGTATCAGTCAGTTTGACCTGAACGACCTCAACCCCGTAACGTTCGCGCACCTGTTCACCGGCCCAGGCAATATAATCATTGATGCGCGGCTCCCCGCCCCAGGCATGCCAATAAACAGTCTGACCGCGGGCCTGATCCAGAACCGATTGCCAGTTGCCCACATCCGGGGCCGGGTCGGCAAAAGCCGGGGTCGACAATGATGTCGCAGCAATGCCGGTTGCCAACGCCAAAGCAGAAACGAAAGTGCGCATTCTTGACCGCATCTCGGACAATCCTTTTACCTGATGACCCGCAGCCTCGACGGAAATGAGCGCGGGCTGCTTATTTGATTTTGCTATCCTCACTTTTTCAACAGACCGCACATAAAATCAATTCACGCTTGCGTTAGAGCCTGATCAAATTCACTTTGTCTGCAATCAGTTGACCAGCTTCGGGGCCTTTAAGGACACTTTCTATGTTTGAATGGATGAGTGATCCCAACATGTGGATCGGGCTTGCCACCCTGACGGCGCTCGAAATTGTTTTGGGGATCGACAACATCGTTTTTCTGTCGGTGATCGTCTCCAAACTTCCGCAGGACCAACAGGCTCCGGCACGGCGCATCGGTCTTTTGGCCGCAATGGGTATGCGCCTTGCGCTTCTGGCCGGGATCGCGTGGGTAATGCAATTGACCGCGCCGATGTTTTCCGCCTTCGGACAGGAAATCAGTGGACGCGACCTGATCCTGATTGTTGGCGGGCTTTTCCTGATCGCCAAGGCATCGATGGAAATCCATCACACGATTGATGAACCCGAAGAACACGGACCAGGCAAGATCATGTCGAGCTTTGCCATGACCATCCTTCAGATCATGTTACTTGATATCATTTTCTCGCTTGATAGCGTCATTACAGCTGTCGGGCTGGTTGATCACATATCGATCATGGTGATTGCGGTGATTGTGTCGGTTCTGGTGATGCTGGCAGCAGCCAAAACCATTGGCGACTTTGTCGAACAAAATCCCTCTGTCAAAATGCTGGCATTGTCGTTTCTGATCCTGGTCGGGTTTGTCTTGTTGCTTGACGGGGTCGAAATTCATGTACCGAAAGGCTACATCTATTTCGCAATGGCATTCAGCCTGTCGGTCGAAACGCTTAACCTGATGAACCGCAAACGCAAATTGAAGCGCCGCGCACAAGAGAACTAAGTCATGAAAAAAGTTTCACCTCCCCAATGCCTGCAAAATGCGTTTGCCGAACGCAACCTTGGTGACGTTGAGGTGTTTCAGTTCCCCGAAGGCACCCGCACGGCGTCCGATGCGGCAAACGCCATTGGCTGTGACATCAGCGACATTGGAAAATCGCTGGTCTTCATGACCGAGTTATCGCGCCCGGTTCTGATTATTATGAACGGTGCCGACCAGGTAGACCTGAACAAGGTGAGCAGCTTGTTGGGCTTGTCGATCCGCAAGGCAGATGCCACCGAAGTCAGGGAGCATACAGGCTATGCCATCGGCGGCGTACCGCCGTTTGGTCACGCCAACCCGGTCGAAACACTGATTGATGAAAAGCTTCTTGGCAAGCGAACCGTCTGGTTTGCTGCAGGTACGCCCAGCACGGTATTTTCAATGACACCTGATGAACTGCGCAATGCGACGGGGATCGAAACCGGGGTCGCGATCTCGGCGTAACGGGTGAGACGTTAAATCAGTCCGTCATCACGCGTTGCTGAACGCATCCCGATTTCATCAAGCTCGTCCTGTTCTTTCTTGTCTTCTTCCGCCCGCTCGGCCTCGACCCGGTTGCGTTCGGCAATTTCGGCGGTCTTGAGTTCCTTGAAGGCATCTGCGACTTCATCGCGGAAGACATCGATCTTCTCTTCTTGCTCGGCAATCATCTTGGCAATTGCTTCGCGTTCGGCGATAACCGCATTGGCAAAGCCGCCATAGGCAAAGCCGGCAAGTTCGGGGTTTTCCGCCGCAACCTTCTGCTCATTGATGACCGCTTGCTCAAGGGCTTCTTTCTCGGCTTCAAGATTGCCCAGAACACCAAGCATTTCACCGAGCTCACGCTGCTTTTCATCAAGCGCCCATTTGCGCATTCGAACCAGTGTCTTGAAATCCTTGGCCATGGTTCAGCCCCTAGGGTCCGCGATCATTCCGATGCCCCGCCCGGCGCGTCGTTGCCGTCCTGCCGCAAAGCCCGCTTGGCTTCGTTCAGGTCCTTGCCGTTCTCACGTTTCGAACGACTGTGCACCTTGGGGCCGCGATTGATCTTGGGCCCGGTTGACGGCGGTGGGGCCGGACGTGCCGCTGGCATTTCTGCAGCTGCTGCCGGTTGTTGCGGGCTGGCCGCAGCGGGTTGCTGCACAGCCTGTTCCGTTTGCCCTGCCGGCTGGCCATTTGCCGGGGATTGTTCTTCAGGTTGTTCTGCCAGAAGGTCAAGGCGGCGGGCAAGTTCGACATAGCCTTCATTCAGACGGGTACATTCGGTTTTGCGCTGCTTGAGAAACTCCTCGATCAGCGGAAAATAATGAATAGCCTCGTCAACCTTGGGGTCCGTTCCCTTGCGATAGGCGCCAAGCCGGATCAGTTCCGCCATATCCTCGTAAGTAGCCAAAAGCTGGCGGGCGCGGGAAACGATCTGGTTTTCTTGCTCGTTATTACAGCCGGGCATGGTACGCGACACACTGCGGAGAATATTGATCGCCGGATAACGTCCCTGTTCCGCAATCGCACGGTCCAGCACCACGTGGCCATCCAGAATACCACGCACCGCATCAGAAATCGGTTCGTTATGGTCATCGCCATCGACCAGAACCGTGAACAACCCGGTGATGGACCCCTGCCCCGGTCCGCCCGGCCCGGCCCGTTCCAGAAGTCGGGGCAATTCGGCAAACACGGTAGGCGTATAGCCCTTTGAAGCCGGCGGTTCGCCAACAGACAGACTGATTTCACGTTGCGCCATGGCAAAGCGCGTCACGGAATCCATCATGCACAGCACATCACGCCCGACATCACGGAAATATTCCGAAAGCGCCATCGTCATATAGGCAGCCTGACGACGCATCAGGGGCGGCTCGTCCGAGGTTGCTACGACAACCACCGACCGGCGCAGGCCTTCTTCGCCCAGATCATCCTCGATGAATTCGCGCGCTTCGCGGCCACGCTCGCCGATCAAGCCGACCACGGAGACATCTGATGTCGTATGGCGTGTCATCATTGACAGCAAACTGGATTTACCAACGCCCGACCCGGCAAAGATGCCCATACGTTGCCCGCGGCAACAGGTCAGAAACGTATTCATTGCCCGAATGCCAAGATCGATCTTGCCCGCGACACGCTGCCTGGAATGGGCAGATGGCGGCATGTTGCGGATCGGATAAGGCCGGTTGCCCTCGGACAGCGGACCCTTGCCATCAACCGGTTCCCCGAACGCGTTGACCACGCGGCCAAGCCAGCTTTCATCGGGATAGACCTGTGGCTGGGTATCGCCAAGTTCAACTTCACACCCGATGCCGATCCCATCAAGAATGCCAAACGGCATCAGCAATGCACGCTCATTGCGAAAACCGACAACTTCGCAAATCACCGCTTTGCCGTCGCGCCGCTTGACCTTGCATCGGTCGCCAACTGACAGCGCGCCTTCCACCCCTCCGATCTCGACCAGCAGGCCCAAAACAGCCGTGACACGTCCAACGACGCGATAGTCAGGAATGCGACGAAGTTCTGCGACAATGTTGCGGCCAATCTGAAACACGGGCGGTTCTTTTCAGCGAAATCAGTGGAAACAATTATTCTAACACGGAAATCTGGTTCGCCACACGATCATGGGGGTGGCAAATTGCACCGCGTCGTACCAAATATATTGTCATAACCGGTATTAAAAAGCCGTGTAGACGGAAAAACCGAAATTTTTTCGTTGCATAAGGCTTTTGCGATTAACCCCGCAAACCGTTGGGAAAACTCGCATTCCGACCCCGAGTCGCCACGTTGAATGAAAAAAAGTTAACAAGTTGCGACTCGCCTGCTTGCCACGAGTCGCAAAGCAACGTATCGTTAACGGAATGGGGAAAAAATCTCCTAATACGCGACAATCGTTGGGGCGCTTGTCGACTAACCGGATCAACACGGACTTATTGCGGAACACGGTAACGGAGCAGAAACATGCGGGTGCTGCTTGTTGAGGATGACAATACCTATGCTGACAGCATTGAGTTGATGCTGAAGTCTGAAGGCATGGTAATTGACACCACCGACCTTGGGGAAGACGGTCTCGAGATCGGCAAGCTTTATGATTATGACATCATTCTTCTGGACCTTATGCTGCCAGACATAGACGGCTACGAGGTCCTGAGACGTTTGCGCGACGCACGCGTCGAAACACCGGTCCTGATCCTGTCGGGTCTGACCGAAACCGAAGACAAGGTCAAAGGCCTTGGCTTTGGCGCTGATGACTATCTGACCAAGCCTTTCGAAAAGACCGAGCTTCTGGCACGCGTACAGGCAATTGTTCGCCGCTCGCGCGGTCATGCCCAGTCGATGATTTCGACCGGCAAGCTGAACGTTAACCTGGATGCACGCACCGTCGATGTCGATGGCAAGCCACTGCATCTGACCGGCAAGGAATATGGCATTCTTGAATTGCTGTCGCTGCGCAAGGGCACGACACTGACCAAGGAAATGTTCCTCAACCACCTTTATGGCGGAATGGACGAGCCGGAACTCAAGATCATTGACGTCTTTGTCTGCAAACTGCGCAAGAAAATCCAGTCTGCGACCAAGGGCGACAACTATATCCATACGGTTTGGGGCCGGGGCTATGTCCTGCGCGATCCCGACACCAACAGCGCTGCGGCCTGATATCAGGGATTTTGGTTTCAGGCCTGCCTGACGCCGTTCCTGCAGTGCCCGCTATATCAAAAAAAACGCCCCGGACTGCACCGGGGCGTTTTTTTGTTGTCGGGATCATCAGGGCAAATAGACAAGCGGATCAATCAGGCCGCTGACCTGTAACCAGTCAATTAGCTCAAAGACCGGGATCACCATCAGGAAGACAAGACCGTCGCGCAATGTCCGCACAAGAAGCTTGGGGCGGACTTCCAGCACGTCTGCATCCTTCCACGCGCCCAAACGCGGGCCAAACCGTGGCACACGTGCCTTGTAATCCTCAAACGGGGTGCCAAACAATTCGCCAAGGGCATGTTCTTCTTTCAGGATTACCGGCAAAAAGATCACCAACGCCCCCGCCCCGAACAACAGAGCAATCAGGAAACTTCCGGTTTGCGCGCCGATGCCCGCCGCGCCAATAAAACTGAACATATAAAGCGGGTTGCGACTGATCGAATATGGTCCGGCATCCGTCAATTGGCTGGCTTTGCGCCCACCGATATAAAGCGTGCACCAGGCCCGCCCGAATATCGCAATCAGGATCAGGGCAATTCCGCCGATCTCGACCACTTCGTGGGTGAACATCTCTACCTGTGCCAGGGACTGCATCAGGGGCAACATCATCACCACAACCAATGTAACAGTCGCGATGACAAGTTTGCGCCGCCGCTGCACACGACCAAGGTTATAGCGCTGGGCAGATTGGGGGCGTGATGGATTTGGGGTCATTGGCTTTCCCGACTTTCCGTTCAACAGAACAGTCGGCAAAGAACCAACTGTCAGCTACTTCTTGTCGTCCGGTTTCCCAAAGCGGGACCGATCAAAGGTCGGGGACGGCCGCGTGGTTCCACTGGAACCGGTGGAATTGCTGCTGCCTGCCCCTGGCCGTTGGGGTGTTCCACCCGCACCGGTTCCGGTGCCAAGTGGCCGACGATAGGTCGAACCTGCAGTGCCCGCCGTACCAGTGGTCCCTGTTGAGCCCGGACGCGTGGTCGAACCTGTAGCAGTCGAACCTGACGGTCTGCTGAACGTGCTTCCTGTACTTCCCGTGCCGCTCGCCGGGCGGGTCGTTGTCGCCGGACGTGTTGTCGCGGTGCCAGTTGTGCCGGTTGTTCCGGCTGCCGGACGGGCTGTTGTGCCTGTTGATGCACCTGCACCAGTTTGCATGTGTTTTGGCTTCGGAAAGGCCAGACCACCTGGCGCGGCAGCGCCCGCTGCGCCAGCGGAAGCAGCCCCGGCCTGCGCCTTTTCCAGTGCTGCCAGATCAACATCCGGCGCCCCCGGACGGTTCAGCTGATAGATTCCGCGTTGGCGGGCAAGCGGTTTGAACTTGTCGGAAATACCCAGAACCGTCTCCGCCCCGCCAAGGAACAGGAAACCGTCATCAGGCATCAGGGCTGAAATACGGGCCAGGACATCACTTTTGGTCGGTTGATCGAAATAGATCAACACGTTGCGGCAATACACGACGTCAAACTGTCCAAGTGGGCGGAAATCTTCCAGAAGGTTGAATTCCTTGTACTGGACCTTGGACCGGATATCGGCCGAGATTTGCCACTGGTCTTCCTTCTTTTGGAAATACTTGACCAGCAAACCGATCGGAAGGCCCCTTTGGACTTCGAACTGGGAATAAAGACCTGCGCGCGCCTTTGTCAGGATTTCGCGCGAAATATCAGTCCCGACGATATCGATCCGCCAGCCGACAAGCTGCGACTTGAATTCATCAAGGATCATCGCCAGCGAATAGGGCTCCTGCCCGGACGAAGCCGCCGCACACCAGATGCGCAGGTGTTTTTTCGACGCACGCGCCTTGATCATGTGTGGCAAAACAACGTGGCGGAACTGATCAAACGGTTTGGTATCGCGGAAGAAGAAGCTTTCGTTGGTCGTCATAGCATCAACGACTTCTTCGACCAGATTACGGTCGCCACCACGAAGCAGGCCTATAAGCTCGGTAAGGTCTTTCAAACCCCGCTTGCGCGCAATCGGCATCAGCCGGCTTTCGAGCAGATAAGTCTTATCCTGACTCAGAACGAGCCCGGACTTGGACTTAATCAGTCTGCTTATAAACTCGAAGTCTTCCGGCTTCATCATTGTGGGTTAACGACCCCCCGCAAATTTTTTGATATAGGCCGCAATTCCACCCACCGGCAGAACCGCAGAACAGATACCGGCATGTGCTGCCGCACCCGGCATTCCCCATACAACACTGCTTTGCTCGTCCTGGGCGACGACCATACCCCCTGCATTGACCACGTCACGACCGCCAAGCATACCATCCTGCCCCATTCCGGTAAGAATTGCAGTCAGTATATTTCCTCCGTAACTTGCGACCAGACTGCGCAACATCGGATCAACCGACGGGCGACAAAAGTTTTCTGGCGGGTTCTGGTTCAACATCAGATGACGTCCACCACCGCGTCCTTCTACGGTCATGTGGTAATCACCGGGCGCAAGGTAAACCTGTCCGCCAACAATTGGCATCTTGTTCTGCGCCTCCTGACATTTCAGGCCCGTCAGTCTGGTAATATGTTCTGCAAGGATTGTGGTAAAGGTTGCTGGCATGTGCTGGGTGATGAAAATCGGCTGTCGTACACCATTAAGGCCACGCAGAACCTCAAACAACGCCTGAGGCCCACCTGTCGAACTGCCGATGGCAATCGCTTCGACATTGATGCGCTTTTCGGGCAGCAACGAAATACCACCACGTGCTGATGGACGCTTTGCCGGTGCAGGTGCACTTCCCGAGCGCGCCTGAGGTGCACGGGCAGCTTTCTGTGGCGCGGGTGCTGCCGGCCGCTTGGGCGGGGGTGCGGTTCTTGCCGCCGGGGCGTTGGTCGCAGGACGTGCTGCTGTTTTCGGCGCACTCTTTGGCTGACCACCTGCAGCAATCGCCGCATCACGAATAAGCCTTCCGGGATCGCGCGATGGTGCTGCCGGCCGCCCGGCAGCAGGGCCGGTTGCCGGGGTTTTTGCGGCTGGTGTATCTGGCTGGGATGCTGGCGCAGCACTTGGTGCGGGTTGCTGAGGTTGGGGCGTCTGGCGCATTTGCGCGGGTTGATGGCGCTGTTGCTGCATTGGCCGTGGGCGCAACTCTGCGGTAAATCGTTTACGCTGAATACGGCCCTGTTTTTGCAGTTGCTGATGCTCGACCGACATTTCAGCGCGAAACGCATGCGCCTTGCCTTCAGAAGCCGCATCATCGGAAGCGCCTCCGTCCGGTTCCGGGGATGCCGGTTTGGCTTCGAGCTCGGCTTCCTCAGCACGTTGGGCCGCCTCGGCAGCAGCGGCTTCATCGACCTCAAGCATCTTGCGACGCTGTTCGGCCCAGGCTTTTACCTTGTCGAGAAGCTCTTCACGGAAGCCCTCACCAACATTCAGGTCTTTCGACGAACTTGGTTTGGGAATGTAATCCACAGCACCAAGCGTCATGGCCTGAAAGCTGATATCGGCATTTCGCTTGGTCAGGGTGGAGGCCATAATCACGCGAACTGTTGGATCGATTTCCAGCAGTTTCGGCAAGGCCGTCAGACCGTCCATGACCGGCATTTCAATGTCCAGAACAACGACTTCAATGCCGCCGCGTTCCATGACTGCCAGTGCTTCTTCGCCATTATTGACCGATCCGACGACGTCTATTTCTGCGTCTTCGGCCATCATACGTGTCACAAGTCCGCGCACGATGGCGGAATCATCGACGATCAATACTTTGTATGGCGAATGGGTAGGCGTCTCTTCCACGTAGTAGCGTCCCCGCGTGATTAAGGAGATCCGTTATTGAAGGCGTGCAGGTTCGCGCTGATCAGTCGGCCTAGATCAGGCCGACCTGCTCAAACTTGGCCTGAATGATCTCGCTATCGAACGGCTTCATGATGTATTCGTTCGCGCCAGCAGTAATGGCTTCCTGAATGTGTTCAAGATCGTTTTCGGTCGTACAGAACACAACTACAGGATCATCACCCCCCGGGGATGCGCGAAGTTCACGCAGGAATTCAATACCGCTTTTGACTGGCATATTCCAGTCAAGCAGAACCGCGTCGGGCATGGATTCAAGGCACCGATCAAGCGCCTCCTGACCATCCACTGCCTCCACAACCGCGAACCCGATCTCTTCGAGGATGCGGCGTGCTACCATTCGGATGACTTTCGAATCATCGACGACGAGACAACTCTTCATCGACTTCCTTCTCGTTTATTTAGGTCGTTAAGCCACAATGGCAGGAACCGGGCACATTGCGTGCCCGGCATGGAAATTCAGTTTAACCGGCTTGCTTGATGGACGATGTAAAATCAAGCAGCCGCGTTACATCAAGAATTACCAGAAGCTTCTTGTCCAGACGGAAAATGCCGTCTGAAAACTCGCGCCAACGCGGATCGAGCGTTGCCGGGTTCTGCTCGAACGCCTTTTTCGGAACGCTCAGAACTTCTCCCACCTGATCAACCATCAGGCTGTAAAGCTCGCCACCCTCATCGACAACGATGCTCATACCCGGCTCGTCATCTTCCTTGTCGCGCAAACCAAGGCGTTTGCGGACATCAATCGCTGTCACAATACGCCCGCGCAGGTTCAGGGAACCTGCCACTTCGGGCGGGGACAGCGGGATACGGGTGATGCGTTGCGGCCCCAGAACATCCTGAACTGTCAGGACCGGGATACCGAAAAGCTGCTTGCCAATATTCGCGGTCACGAAATCCTGGCTGTCACCACCAAGTTCAAGGGCTCCGCCTTTTTCCTGGCTCGGGACGAGTGCGTTTTTATCGCTCATAGGACTTTATCTCCCGCTTACATGCTGCTCAGTGTCTGGATCAGGGTCGAGACAAGCGCATCGCGATCAAATTTGGCCACATAGTCGCTGAAACCGACCTGACGACCGCGTTCGAAATCTTCCTCGCTGGTGTGCGAAGACAGGGCAATAATCGGAATGTCGCCCCATTCTGCATCATCCTGCAACGCCTCGGCGAATTCGAAGCCGTTCATGCCCGGCATTTCGATGTCGCTGATGATCGCGTCGAACAGATTGCCACGGTTCTTGAGTTCCATGGCCTGTTCGGCGGTTTCAACGGCCGTGACATTGAAGCCGGCAACTGACAGCATCGGGGTCAGCAGGTTGCGGAAGAACGGGCTGTCATCAATCAACAGAACACGTTTTTTCTCGCCACCGCTATCCTCGGTGCCGAACCAGTCGCTGAAGGCCAGCTCAAGATAGTAACCGGCATCAATAAGGTCGGTTGCCTTGCCGTCAATCACGGCCGAGCCAACCAGACCATCCTGATCCGCAGTCAATTCAACATTGAGGACATCATCGACGATATCGACGATCTCGTCGACAACCAGACCCATGGTGCGTTCACGATCCTGGAACACAAGTGTCGGTTGACGGCCTTCCGACTTCATCTGGTAGTTACCATCGATAAAGACAAGAGGCATCAGCTTGCCGCGGTACTGGACCAGCGGACGGCCATTTGAATGCTCGATATTCTCGACATCGATCTCTTCAAGGCGGGCAACCAGTGCCAGCGGAACCGCGCGCACTTCGTTACCACCAGCACGGAAGACCAGCATAGAGGTGGTTTCGCGATCCGATGCATCCTGCTTGGCCTTGCCTTCGACACCCTGCGAACCACCAACGGTGATTTCGCCGGTGCGGGTTGCAATGCCGTTCGGATCAAGGATCATGATCACGCTACCATCGCCAAGGATCGTATTACCGGAGAACAGCGACAGATCGCGCAGGATCGGCGCCACCGGTTTGACAACGATTTCCTCGGTATCGAACACGCGGTCGACAATGATACCAAACGAATAGGTCCCGACCTGTGCGACAACGATGAAGGCTTCTTCATCCAACGAATCATCGGTGGCATCGCTGGTATCAAGACCAAGAATACGCTTCAACGTCACCAGCGGCAGCAAACGGTTACGCAGGCGCAGGACCGGCGTGTCATGAATGCGTTCGATGGAATGCTCGGAATTGTTGGACGCGCGGACAAGTTCCAGAACGCTGATCTGCGGAATGGCAAAGCGTTCGCCACCACTTTCAACGATCAGCGCCGAAACAATCGCCAGCGTCAGCGGGATCTTGATGATAAAGGTCGAACCACGGCCTTCGACCGATTTCAGTTCGACCGTACCACCGATCTTTTCGATGTTGGTACGCACAACGTCCATACCCACACCACGGCCAGAAACCGAGGTCACTTTTTCCGCGGTCGAGAAACCGGCTTTGAAAATGAACTGCTGGATCTGCTGATCAGCCATCCCTTCAAGTTCGCTTTCGGTGGTCAGGCCGTTGGAAATTGCCTTCGCCTTGATGCGCTCAAGGTTCAGACCACGACCGTCATCGGAAATCTCGATGATGATGTGACCGCCTTCGTGATACGCATTCAGGGTAACCGTACCGGTTTCCGGCTTGCCGGCCTCGCGGCGGCCCGGAATATCTTCCAGACCATGGTCGGCAGAGTTACGCACCATATGCGTCAGCGGATCCTTGATCAGTTCAAGAACCTGACGATCAAGTTCGGTATCGGCACCGATCATCTGCAGATCGATTTTCTTGTTCATTTCAAGGGCAAGGTCGCGAACAATACGCGGCAGCTTCGCCCAAGCGTTGCCGATCGGCTGCATACGGGTCTTCATCACGCCTTCCTGAAGGTCGGTGGTGATGTGCGACAGGCGCTGCAGCGGCACGGTGAATTCACTGTCATCCTTGCCGCGAACCATCTGCAAAAGCTGGTTACGGGTCAGGACAAGCTCGGAAACCAGGGTCATCAGGTTTTCAAGCAGCTCGACATTCACACGAATGGTCTGGGCTGCAACGGAGCTTTCCTTGGTCTCGCCACGCGGGGCTTCTGCCTTGGCCTTTTCGGCAGGTTTTTTGGCGGGCGCAACTTCCTGGGATTTGGCAGCTGCAGGCGGTGCTGTCGGTTTTGCCGGGGCTTCCGGTTCCGGTTCAGCAGCAGCAGCCGGTTCGTCAGGGATTTCGAAGTCCGGATCGTATTCTGCGGCGTCAAAGGCAGCCTGCAGTTTTTCGTCGTCCGTCATTTCGACTTCTTCAGCGGCCGCTTCCTCTGCGGCCGGGGCGGCGTCTGCGGCAGGCGCAGCACCCGGAATTTCGCCGGTATCTGCAAAGTGGTTCAAACGTGCGATCAGTTCGGCGTCATTGCCATCGGGCTCGGCTTCGTTCTGCTCAAGCTCGCCCAGCAGATACTTAATCGTGTCAATCGACTCAAGGACGAGCGTCACGGCATCTGCGGTGACGACCAGTTCGCCGTCACGGATTTTACCGAGCACGTTCTCGCCAGCATGGGCAACAGCTTCAAGGCGCGGCAACCCAAGGAAGCCGCACGTGCCTTTAATGGTGTGAACCAAGCGGAAAATATTGGACAAGATGTCCGGATCATTCGGGTTCTGTTCCAGCTTCACCAGCTCAACGTCAAGCGTCGAGAGGCTTTCCGAAGTCTCGGTCAGAAATTCACTTAAAAGATCGTCCATATACCCCCTCCAAATCTCCAACAATCAGGTTCTTGCCGGAACTGGAACTCCCATTAATACGCAAACAGACAGAAACGTAATATACATCGGTATGTTACGTAGAAGCTATTACACGCCATTACCAGACCTGCAGGTCAATTTTTTATCCATAGATCAATGCAATATTTCCGTCCTGTTGCAAGACCGAAAGCACTCCACCCCCAAGTTTCGCCAGTTTCCGCAAGAAAAATGCCTGAACATTGCGCGGATCAAGTGCATCTGCAGTGACTTCCTTTTCCAGTACGTTCATGATTTCAGGGCGCAAAGCGGCGCGCTTCCCCTCACCCAGAACTGTGACTTTACCGGAGTCGCGCGTAACCGACAGGGTTCCGCCGAACGGCAAAGCTTCGCGGGCGAGCATAACCATATTCAATACGATTCGCCCATGCGCTGGATCAATTGGAAGATCGGGCCAGTCGAGGGTTACTTTGCCCTCGACCGCATAAGTCTGGCATGCCGCCTCGCGCATCGCCTTGGTATCGGCGCTGCTGCCTGCACGTCCGAATGCCAAACGGAAAAGCTGCAGGCGACGTGCTGCCTCCAGACCGCTTTTTCGCATCAGAGCAAGCGCCTCGTCATCACCAACACCGTCTTCACCCATCAGTTCGGCTCCGGCATTGACCGCCCCGACAGGGCCGACAAGGTCGTGACAGATCCGCGAACTGATCAGTTCGATCAGGGTCAGTTCAAGGGTGGCGTCCTCTACCATAGCGCGGGCTCTCCAAGGTATTTGCACATCTGAACGGCACCATGTTCCCAAAACACGATGCCCAGTCCGAAAGGGTGGCCGTTGACCGACACGATCAAGCTGATGGCAGGCCGACGCACCCATCCCGAACGGCACAAGATTGCCCCTGATATATTAAGAGCTTATTTAGCACGCTTTAAAATCAGGCTTTTGCGACCCGGCAAATTTTACCCACATGGCACAACGCTGCGCGGAATCCGACCGCCCCGTGGCAGCGGCAAATTGTGCATTTGGCACAAACGACCTATATTGCAGAGAGCAACACAGGATATAGAGCAACCAATGGACTTCTTGCTGACGCCCGGTGCCATCGTGCGCCATCCCAACCAACCCGACTGGGGTTTGGGCCGCATTCAGGCCGTAGACGGGGACAGAATCGCGGTCAATTTCGAAGAAGCTGGCCGGCAAATCATCCGCCCTAGACATGTCGTGCTCGAAATCGTCGAAGCCGCCGGGGGCCTTGAATAGGTTAGGCATGCAGGCCCCGCCCTGAATGGCAGTGCTTGGCACAAGGATTGCTCGAATTGATTTATTAACCAAAGAAGATGGACTCTGTCGGAACGCGATAGATGAACCTGATGCGAGCACAACAGTCTTAGAAGGTCTGAAAACCGATGATTGCAGCCAACAAACCACCCCGTGACAGCTTCAAGCAACGCCACCATGTCGCGGCGTTTACCGTGCTGGAACAATTTGCCCAAGGGCTTGTACACCAAGCCCGCAATAATGGCGGTTCGATCACAGAGGATCAGATCATCAAGGCGATTGACAGCCTGCGCGACAAGGAAGATCTGTTTGATACCGCCTGGGCGGTACTGGAAGCCGATATTGAACTGATCAAGGCCCGCGAACATGCTGCTGTCCGCCACGATCCGTTCGGGCGCTTGATGGTATCGCGGTTTGATCACCTTCTTGAAGGCAATGAAGCGGGTGATACGGAACATGGCGCTCTATCACGCACCATCCTGCAGCCCTTCTTCAAGGTGATTCGCATGATGGTCGGCATGGATATGCTTCAGGAAATCGACCGTGAAATTCACGAAATCATCGAAGCCCACGCCGATGAAGACGATGAATTGCGCAATCCTGCCGAATACTGGGATCACCTTGCCAAGGCCCCGGAAGTCAGATCGCGGATCAATCTGGTATTTGCCCGCATGGCCCTTCATTTCAGCAACTATGAACACCGTAAAAAATGGCTGATCCAGTTGGTCAATGACAACATGACCGTGGGCGATCAACGTTGGGAATTCACCGAAACGCATTGCATTCGCCTGCTTGATGCACTGTTTGCAGACGTGCGCAAAACACTTGCAGTGCCCGAACATTCCGCAGAACTGGTCGCCCGGTTGGGCAGCGAAAATGTCACGACCTTGCGCCACGTCGTCAAATGCATTGACGCCGATGTCGCACGGCTTTCGGCCTGAAAACGTCGCACTTTGACCGACATCAAGGCAACTCAGCGGAAACCGGGGCTATTTTGACATTGATCACCTGACAGAAAGGTGATCGCACAAGTCCGAAACAGACTGGTCAGACCCCGGACTTCTGTGCGACAGTTCGCGCAGAACAGATGCAAACATTTCTGTAATTCCAAGGACACTGTCCCAAGGCACCGCCATGACCAAGCCACTGATCGACAAATATGGCAGACATGTCTCTTACCTGCGCGTTTCGGTAACCGATCGCTGCGATTTCCGCTGCACCTATTGCATGGCGGAAAACATGACATTCCTGCCAAAATCCGATGTTCTTTCGCTGGAAGAACTCGATCAGCTTTGCACGGCTTTCATTACGCGTGGCGTGCGCAAATTGCGCCTGACCGGTGGCGAGCCGCTGGTACGCCGGGGCATCATGGATCTGATTGCCAATCTGTCGCGCCATCTTAAAACCGGCGCGCTTGATGAACTGACCATGACCACCAATGGCAGTCAGTTGACCACCTATGCCGATGATCTGGCCCGCCTTGGTGTCAAACGTCTGAACATCTCGCTTGATAGTCTGGATTCACAGAAATTCACCGAAATCACCCGCCGTGGCCGCCTTGAACAGGTACTTGCCGGGCTTGAGGCCGCCAAACAGGCCGGTATTTCGATCAAGATCAACACCGTCGCGCTGCGCAATTTCAACGAAGACGAAATGTCACGCCTTGTCGCCTGGTGCGGCAAGGAGGGCTTTGATCTTTGCCTGATCGAAACCATGCCGCTTGGCGACATTGACGGTGATCGCACCGACCAATACCTGCCACTGACGGCGGTGCGCGAAAGGTTGGAGCAGGAATACACCCTGATCCCCTCCGAATACGTCACCCCGGGCCCGGCCCGCTATACCACCGTGGCCGAAACCGGCGGGCGGCTCGGCTTTATCACGCCGCTGACCCATAATTTCTGCGAAGGTTGCAACCGCGTGCGCGTGACCTGCACCGGCACGCTTTACATGTGCCTAGGTCAGGAAGACCACGTTGATCTGCGCGCCGCCCTTCGTACCGGCGACCCGCGCGCGCTTGATCAGATGCTTGATGCCGCCATGGACCTCAAACCCAAGGGCCATGATTTCGTGATTGACCGCAAAGGCCAGAAACCGTCGGTCGGTCGGCACATGAGCATGACCGGGGGCTAAATAGCGCCGGCAAGCCTTGCCAAAATCGTCGTAACTTCCCCACCCGATGCGCGCATGAAATGCGACGTGCATTCGGTGCAATCACTGCTGCCAAATCCGGGCACGGGAACTCGTGTATCTGGTGCCTGTAAAGCAGCCCGCAGCACACACTCATTCCCGCCCGGCACCGCCAGCACCGAAACAACCCGTCCGGCCCCGTTTGAGGTCAATTCATCGACATGCCAGTGGGGTTTCTTGGTCGTCTTGCAGTGGCGTTTGACGCGCGCGGCGATACCACCGGGACCATTGGCGGAGCCGCAATAAAGGTAGGTTCCCTTGGCAAGGGTGATCCCGTTGAACCGTTTGTTTTGAAGTGTCAGGTCATGTTCAAGTTCGATCACCAGAACGTAAGCTCCGGCAACTTTGGGAAGTTGCCGGAGGGTTTGGTCATTTATCTCTTGGAAAAACGTGCTCACGCGTCCGATGAGTCTCGCAACAGAAGATCAATCGAAAGGCCGGGGCCTGGCGTGCCGTTGGTCAGCACCGGTTCGCAATGTTCATTGATCCGTGCGCCAATGCGCTGGCGAAAACCATGAAAGCGTTTTGATTCCACCACATCCACCGGTTCATCCAGATGCACCTCGACCCGGAACACACCCGGCGTCGGGGACGCCGTCACACTGCGGATCAGTCCGGTCACCGCATGGCCCAGATAGGACCCGGCAAAGCGTTTGCCGATGCCAAGATCAGATACATTGGTCGGGATATTGCGCCGGGCCATGGCAACGGCGGTGTTCCAGTCACGATAGCCGTGACTTTGGGCCAGCAATTCAAGCGACCCGGCATGTGAGATGGACACATCACGTGCCGCCAAAGCCTTGCGCAGGCGCTTTGCCTGTGCTTTGAGCGCTTCGGTCGTTTCGGACTGATTATCGGCATGACCGATATCAAGCATATTGGAAGTCATTTATCGTCTCCACGCAGGAGGCCGGGGGTCCGCATTGCCGGGCCGCATCCTGAACGGGAAACGGATCCGAAAAATTCATTCAACGCACTTTACCAAAGGCATAAACCTTGCGGACGGCAGGTGTGCGCAACCAGAACAATGCCTGTTAGCTCAATAACGGCCAAAACACAAGGCCCATGCGTCGTCTGTCATTACCGGATAACGGGTGTTTCACAAAAATTGACAGCCCCCTTAACAACGACATATACCAGTGAAAACAAGTCATATCGGCGGTCCCGAATATTGCGCCGATCAACCATGAGGAAGATGCGCCATGGCCATGGAAGCCTATGAAATCGAAAGCATGATCAAGGAAGCCCTGCCCGATGCACAGGTCCGCATCGAGGATTTGCGCGGTGATGGCGATCATTATGCGGCAATTGTCGTATCCGAACAGTTCCGCGGCAAAACCCGTGTGGTTCAGCACCAGATGGTCTATTCCGCACTGAAGGGTAAAATGGGCGGCGATTTGCACGCGCTGGCTCTTCAAACCTCTGCGCCGGACTGATCACAGCCCCCCCCCAAAAGGCATTGCGTCACCTCGCCACCACGAACCCGCCTTGCCAGACAAGACTATTTCGAGGGCCGACTTAATTTCGGCCCCGACTTGCTTTCAGATGATACTGAACTGGTCCAAGACGTAGCGGCCGGTCACAGCCCCATTAACTGACCATCGCTTTACGTTAGGTCCTGCCCCATGTCTTCACAGGAAAAACCGGCATTGATCGGTCCCGGCCCCCTCGCCGGGCTTGGTGCCTTTATCTTCTGGGGCTTCTTTGGCCTTTATTTCAAGCAGGTCGCGTTTGCCACCCCGCTTGAAATCCTGTCACACCGGATTGTCTGGTCTGCCATCCTGACCTTGCTGCTGGTCTTTGCGCTGGGACGGCGCAACAAGCTGTGGGAACTGATTTCGTCGGCCCGCACCATCGGGCTTTTGTTCCTTTCAAGCCTGTTGGTTGCCGGCAACTGGTTGCTTTATATCTGGGCGGTCAACAGCGCGCACGCCCTTGAAGCCAGCCTTGGCTATTACATCATGCCGTTGATCATGCTGATCCTCGGTCGGATTTTCTTTGCCGAAAAACTCAACCGCATACAGATCCTTTCCGTTTTGATCTGTGCGGCCGGGGTTATGAACCTTCTGGTCTTTTATGGCGATATGCCCTGGGTTGCTGTCGGACTTTCGACCTTGTTCGGCTTTTACGGTGTGATTCGCAAATTCGTCCCGGCCGACCCGATCGCCGGTCTTTTTGTTGAATGTATTCTTCTGACACCGTTTGCGTTGGGTTATCTTGGCTGGCTGACCTATCAGGGTGATATGACCTTCGGGCATATCGGACGGGTCGAGGATGCGCTTCTGATCGGGCTTGGGGTGTGCACGACAGCCCCGCTGGTGTTGTTTGCCTTTGCAGCGCGCAACATGAAATTCTCAGCCCTTGGATTGATGCAATATCTCAATCCGACCATCCAGTTCTTTGTCGCGGTTCTGATTTTCGGCGAGATATTTACAGAGGCCCACATGATCACCTATGCGCTGGTGTGGTTCGGCCTGGGCATTTTCACCTGGGATAACCTGCGCACCGCGCGGCAAAATCGCGCCAAGAGTTGACAGAACCGCAGGTTCCAGCCATATCTTCGCCCATAAAAGTTTTACCCGAATTTGCGGCCCCAACCATGCCGCCCAAAGCCAAGGACAATCATTATGACCGACAACCCGGTTTTCGAGCGCATCCAGAAAGACGTCGATGACAATGACGTCGTCCTGTTCATGAAAGGGACCGCAATGTTCCCGCAGTGCGGCTTCTCCGCTGCTGTTGTGCAGGTACTGGCCGAACTTGGCGTTCCGTTCAAGGACGTGAACGTGCTGGTCGATCCGGCCATCCGTCAGGGCATCAAGGATTTCTCGAACTGGCCGACCATTCCGCAGCTTTACGTCAAGGGCGAGTTCCTTGGTGGTTGCGATATCGTGCGCGAAATGGCTGCCAGCGGCGAACTGTCCCAGCACCTTAAAGACAAGGGCGTTGCTGCCGCTTAACGCGCACGCAATTCCCACCATGCAAACGCGCTGTGCGGGTCGCCCGCCAGCGCGTTTTTTGTTTCTGCCAGATGAAACTCCACCCCCATAGCGATCATTTCCCGGACGCAGCAAAACTATTTCTTGATGGTTTCTTTGGACTTCCCCATCTTTAATGCACGCTATCGATTGCGCCAAAGGGGAAGTCACCGGCATGAAACCATCAATCAAAACAATGGCATGTTTTGCCATTTGGCTTTTTGCGCTGTTTGTCATTGCGCCCGCAATGCCTGCTCAGGCGCAGATGGCGGCTGTTGCCACGATGGGAAGCGACAACACCACAACGACGGAAGCCGCCACGTCAGGCGAGGACAATGTCGTTGCAGAGACCTTTAGCTATTATGGCTTCCTTGAAGAAGGTATGGACCGAACCCAGGCGCGTATTGCCCAAACACTTGCCGGCTTTGATGCTTTCCCGAGTGAATTCGATGCAACCCTTGATCTGCTTTCAAGCGATTTTGGCAAAAGCGGTTTGATGCGGATCTTGCTGTTTACCGTTATCTTCGTGGGTGTCGGCATCCTTGCAGAGCTGATCTATCGCAGACTGTCGGCCCCGATGTGTGCCTATCTTGAATCGCGCACACCACAGACCTTTACCGAACGCCTCAAACATATTGCCGGGCTCAGCGTATTGTCGCTGCTCTCGTTGTTTGTCTTTGCCATCGGATCGCTTGGCACCTTCATGATGTTCGATTGGCCGGAAATCATGAAGGCGGCCGTTATGTCGCTTTTGATGGCGTTCTTCGCGCTTCGTTTCCTGATCATAGTGCTGCAATTCCTGTTTGCGCCCAAGGCCGAAGGCCTTCGTATGATCAATGTCGATCCGGTTGCAGCCAGGGCCCTCACCACGAACCTGACCTGGGCTGCTGGCATTTCACTGTTTGCCTTTGCACTTGCGGGCGTCTTTCGCGCCGCCCCGACCATGGTTGCCGGTGATATCATCCTGTTTGACGCTGCGGTGGTGATTTCCGTCCTCGCCTTTTGTTTTGCGACTGTCTCGCTGGGTCGGTTCTTTGCCAGCCATGTCTCAAGCACGGACGTGGAGAAAATGGCCCTGCCAACATCCATGGCCCGCCTGTGGCCGGTGATTGTCTGTGGCTGGTTCATCCTTGTTGGTGGCGTGGCCGTCATTGGCGCCGAACGCATCCTCAAGGCGCTTCTGGCCATTGGTATTGCCTGCCTGTTTGATGTGGTGTTTCGCAACATCATCGAAAGCCAGCATCGCAAGAAGCTGCAAGTCGCCAAGCAGGAAGCCGACGAACACAACGCACGGGCAGAAGCCATCGCCCTTGAAAACGACGAAGAGTTCGAACCCGTCAAACCCAAGACGCCGGTCTTTACCAAGGTCCTCAAACGCGGTGTGCGGCTTCTGGCACTGGTGTTTGTTCTGGCAAGCATGTGGCGCATCTGGGGCTTTGACCGCCTTGCACAGGCCGATGATGCCGGTATCGTCGCGCGGATTATTGATAGCTCGACCGAAATCATCATGATCCTGCTGATCGCAGACCTGATCTGGTCGCTGATCAAGACCTTCCTTGATGAACGCATGAATGCCTCCAACCAGGGCAATGCCGGGGACGAAGGCGGTGGATCTGGCCTGTCACGGGTCGAAACCCTTTTGCCATTGCTTAAGAACTTTGCCCTGACCGTGATTATCATCATGGTGGCAATGGTCACCTTGTCGTCGCTCGGTGTTGATATCGGGCCGCTGATCGCCGGTGCCGGTGTTGTCGGTCTGGCCCTTGGCTTTGGCAGTCAGGCGCTTGTGCGCGACGTGGTGGCGGGGGTTTTCTTCCTGCTCGATGATGCGTTTCGGCTGGGTGAATATATCGAAGTCGAAAATCTGCGCGGTCGGGTCGAAAACATCTCGATCCGTTCCATGCAGTTGCGCCATCACCGCGGCCCGCTTCAGACCGTCCCGTTTGGCGAAATCAAATCCATCGTCAACCACAGCCGCGACTGGGTGATTGTGAAGCTTGAATTCCGCGTGCCATTTGAAACGGACGTCAACAAGATCAAGAAGCTGGTCAAAAAACTGGCCGCAGAACTTCTGGAAGATCCGCTGATCGGGGACAGCTTCATTGAACCGTTGAAGTCCCAGGGCGTGCGCCGCATGGAAGAATTCAACATGGTGATCGGGCTGAAATACACCTCGAAACCGGGGGAACAGTTCATGATCCGCAAAACCGTCTATCAGCGGGTTCTGGCCATGTTCAAGGAAAACGGCATCCAGATGGCATCCCGCGACGTCAAGGTCGCCGTGCCCGCCGACACGACACCGGAACAAAAACAGGAAGCTGTGGCTGCTGCTGCCCAACAGGCGTCCGAGCAGATCAACAAACCACCTGCCTGATACCGGCATTTTGCAATATGCAGACAAACAAAAACGCCCGCTGTTTCCAGCGGGCGTCTTCGTATCGGTTCGTCGCGAAATCCGTATGGATTAACGCGAGTAGAATTCGATGACCAGGTTCGGCTGCATCTGAACCGGGTACGGAATTTCTGCGAATTTCGGTACGCGAACGAAGGTGCCTTTGAAGGCCTTCGCGTCAACGTCCATGTATTCCGGAACGTCACGTTCGTTCAGGTTGGCAGCTTCCATCACCATCGGGATTTCGCGCGAAGCAGGTTTCACTTCGACAACGTCACCTTCTTTAACAAGGTAGGACGGGATGGTTACTTTCTTGCCGTTGACAAGAATGTGGCCGTGGTTAACGAACTGACGTGCAGCGAACACGGTCGGAACGAATTTCATGCGGTAGATAACCGCATCAAGGCGCTGCTCAAGAATACCAACCAGATGCTCGGAGGTATCGCCCGGACGACGGGATGCTTCTTTGTAGTAGCGCAGGAACTGTTTTTCAGAGATCGAGCCGTAGTAGCCTTTGAGCTGCTGTTTCGCAAACAGCTGGGTACCATAGTCGGTCGGCTTCTTACGGCGGGTTGCGCCGTGCATGCCCGGTGCATATTCGCGCTTGTTCAGCGGCGATTTTGCACGGCCCCAAAGGTTCACACCAAGGCGGCGGTCAATCTTATGCTTTGCAGCAATACGTTTCGACATTTTGTAACTCTCTTTTTTAAGATCACTTATTGTCCCGATAGTTTCCAGCCGCCAGAACCAGCATTTGGCCCGGACATGCGGAACGGGGACGAAACCACATGTTTCGACCCACTTTCTCGGAAGTGAGGCGCAATATAGAGATGATTGTTCAAGAGTCAAACATTAATCGCGCCCGCCATACGGTATGGAAGCCCTGCATTTCTGCCGACTTTGGCCGCGAAGACGCGTAATGAAAGCGGCACCTGCCAACCGACTGAAAAATCAGTCCTTTGGTTTATGCTTGCCGCCCCGCATGGCAACGATCATACCGCGCAGCGTCTGGACTTCCTGATGGGTCAGGTTGGCACGGTTAAAGATGTTGCGAATATTGCGCGCCATGCCGGGGCGTTTTTCCGCCACGCGAAAGAACCCCGATTCATCAAGTTCGCTTTCAAGATGGGCGAAAAGGCGTTCCATATCATTCTTGGTCGCCGGGAACGTATCGGCCATCATCAACTGATAGTCGGGCACATCAACGCCCGCCTGCCACCATTCATACCCGATCAACAAAACTGCTTGGGCCAGGTTAAGCGACGTAAAACCGGGATTAAGCGGCACGGTCACAACCGCATCACCCATGGCGATATGTTCGTTGCGAACGCCCGTGCGTTCCGGACCGAACATCACGCCGACCTTCTCACCGCGCCCGATCACAGCACGCATTTCCGGTGCCAGCCCCTTGGGCGTAAAGACCGGCTTGATGGCATCGCGCGTGCGGGCGGTGGTAACGTAGACACGGTTCAGATCGGCCAGCGCATCTTCTTCGCGCTCAAACACCTTGGTATTGTCGATGACGATATCGGCACCCGATGCATTGGCAGTTGCCCGTTCATTCGGCCAGCCATCGCGCGGTCGCACCAGACGCAAATCCACCAGACCACAATTAAGCATCGCGCGCGCGGCCTTGCCGATATTATCGCCAAGCTGCGGTTCGATCAGAATGATCACGGGTGGATTGGCAATCCCGCCTGTTTCAGGCTTGGCACTGCCGATGGGCTCGCTCATCGCGCTATTCTCCGGTCGTCAGATGAAGGTATGGTCGGGCATCCCCGTCCATATTGGCGCTTACTTAGCAAAAGCCAACCGTTCGCGCCAGCCTCCAGATTTAAGCCTCCTTATCCGTCACGAAAACAGCCGGACCTTGATATGGCCCGGCTGCATCTATTTGGCTGATATCCGATCACAGCATCAGGCGTGCTGGCTGCGTACCCCGGACTTGAACAGCTTATAGGTAATGGAATCCCGAAGCGCGTTATAGGACGCCTCGATGATGTTGGTTGAAACCCCAACCGTTGCCCAGTAATTGCCCTCTGCATCACGGCTTTCGATCATGACGCGGGTCACCGCTCGCGTGCCGTCGCCGCGCGTTATAATGCGAACCTTATAGTCGATCAGTTCAATTTGTTCGACCGCTTCACGGTATTCCGGCACCGTCAAAAGGACTTTACGAAGGGCCGCATCAAGGGCGTTCACCGGGCCGTTACCTTCGGCAACCGACATGAACTGATCATCGCCGACCACGACCTTTACGGTGGCCTCACTCATGGTGATGACCTGCTCGTCCTGTTCATCGACCCAGCGGCGTTCATCAATCACGCGGAACGACGTCACGCGGAAATAACGATCAAGCTCGCCCATGGCCTTGCGTGCGAGCAACTCAAAGCTGGCCTCGGCCCCGTCATAGGCATAACCATCAAATTCACGTTGTTTGACGGTTTCAACCAGCTTGCCGATGGCTTCTGATTTCGGATCAACATCGACCCCGATCTCGCGGAAACGCGCAAGGATATTGGACCGCCCCGCCTGATCGGACACCAGAATATGGCGCTGGTTGCCGACCAGATGCGGTTCGACATGCTCGTAACAGGTCGGGTTCTTTTCGACTGCGGAAACATGCAAACCGCCCTTATGGGCAAAGGCGCTGTCGCCGACATAGGCCGCCTGACGCAATGGCTCGCGGTTAAGCCGCTCGTCAAGGATGTGCGAAATCCGGCGAAGGCTGGTCAGCTGGTCGTGGGAAATGCCAACATCATATCCCATCTTGAGCATCAGGGTCGGAATGATCGAAATCAGGTTGGCATTGCCACAGCGCTCGCCAAGGCCATTTAACGTACCTTGCACCTGACGTGCACCGGCACGCACCGCAGCCAAGGAGTTCGCAACCGCGTTTTCCGTATCATTGTGGCAATGAATGCCGACATGGGTTCCGGGGATCTGGCTGCAAACATCGGTAACAATGTCAAAAATCTCGTCAGGCAGTGTGCCGCCATTGGTGTCACACAGGACAACCCAGCGTGCCCCGGCCTCATAGGCCGACGTGATCGCAGACAACGCATAGTCGCGGTTGGCCTTGTAACCATCAAAGAAATGCTCGGCATCGAACATCACTTCGGAAACCTTGGATTTCAGATGCGCTATTGAGTCCGAAATCATCGCAAGATTTTCATCAAGCTCGATCCCAAGCGCCTCGGTCACCTGAAAATCCCAGCTCTTGCCAACCATGCAAACAATCGGCGCATTCTGCGCAAGGCTGGTCAACCCCGGATCGTTTGACGCCGAACGGCCTGCGCGTCGGGTCATGCCAAAGGCTGTCAGTTTGGAATTTTTCAGTTTGGGCGGATTGGCAAAGAATGCATCATCCGTCGGGTTCGCCCCTGGCCAACCGCCTTCAATATAGTCAATCGACAGTTCGTCCAGTGCCTTCGCAATCGCGGTTTTGTCCGCGGCCGAAAAATCCACGCCCTGGGTCTGCTGCCCATCGCGCAAGGTACTGTCATAGAGATAGACGCGCTTGTCTGACATTTTCATTCCAACTGATCGATAGTCTCTCTGTGACGGCCGTTCATTTTGCCGCCACTGTTCTGTCCGCAAGCCTCATGGTCCCATGTGTTTTACGGGTCTGGCAAATTGCCGCAAAACAGTCATCAGCGCAACAGCATTACGCGAATTGCCGCCTTTGGGACAATTTCCACTCTATTTCAACAAATTACTCACCTTTAGGATAGCGAACCTGTCCCCTTGAATGATTGTAACCCCCACCAGTCGGTGCTTATCTTTAGTTGCATATCATAGGCGGCGTGATCGAAGGCCTGCCCACCATTATCATCAATAACGATCGCGCGATGTCCAAGGACAACAAAAATGGTAAAAAACGCCTCCACCAGCGTTGACATCATGATGCTAGCCGGCCTGACTTGGGAACGTACCGGTCGGAACTGTTGGACCGCGTCGGATCGCTTTGCCCGCTACACCATTTTCCGCGATATTGATGAACGCTGGTATGGCGATTGGGAACGTGACGGGGAATTGACCCGCGCGGACTGGTCTTGCCCGATCCTTGAAACCTTCGCCGAATACATGGTCGACAATGCCCGTCGGCAGTATAATTGATCATCTGATGGACGATCTGAACGCGAAACTCAGAAAAAACTGATAAAATGACTTTCCAGGACGGCCCAACCAGCCTTTTCCTTGCGTTTGACGCCATGTCGATTATGTGTTGGGGTAGCGATAACGTTACATAACCCAAGGCAATCCTAATCCAATGACCAAAGCCATTCCCATGCAGATCGACATTGTTTCGGACGTGGTCTGCCCGTGGTGCATCATCGGTTATAAAAACCTCGAAGATGCCATCAGCCGTCTTGACGGTGAAATTGACGTCACACTGCGCTGGCATCCGTTTGAACTAAACCGTGACATGCCGCCAGAAGGTCAGGACCTCTCCGAACATATCAGCGAAAAGTACGGCCTGACGGCAGATCAAAGCGCCGACAACCGCGCCCGCATCACCATGATGGGTGAAAATGTCGGCTTTCCGATTCATTTCGGATCTGATTCCCGCATCTATAACACCTTTGACGCCCACCGTTTGCTGTACTGGGCGGGCAAGGAAGGCGAATACGGACAACAGACCGCGCTTAAACTCAATCTTTTTGCCGCCTACTTCCAGGGCGGAGACAACACCGCCGACCATGGTGTTTTGAAACGCGCAGTCGAGGAAGTTGGCCTTTCGCCGGAACGCGCCGCCGAAATCCTTGCCAGCGACGAATTCGCCAAGGAAGTCCGTGCCGAGGAAGACGAGTTTGGCGATGCCGGTATCAGTTCTGTCCCGACCTACGTGGTGAACGGCAAATTCGCCATTTCCGGTGGTCACCCGCCAGAGGTATTCGAACAGGCTCTGTCAGAGATTGCCCGCCAAGGTGATGAAATCCTTGCCGAAGCGCAAAACGACGCCTGATTTTGGCGCCAAACAGACAAACGATCAAAGCCCGGTCCATTGGATCGGGCTTTTTCGTTGAACTCGACAGACATCCATTCCCGATCCAGGGTCCAAACTCATTCAAATGATCGCTCCGGCAATTGATATGCGAGAAAAAACAAGGAAAAGCCCGCAGATTGGGGTGATCCCCAATCAAGGGATTTGACGCAGAGGCTTTCTCTCATATCAATTGTCCTTTGGATCTCCCGGATTTGCACGGGCTACGTTGTCGCAAAATCTTGAAAGATGTGCATCTTCCTGCAATTTTGCTTCGCATATCCGCACAAACTCGGGAGACCGGAACAGTCATTTGAATGAGTTTGGACCCTTGGCTGATCCTGCCACCACCAAAGGAAACGCCCCATGATCAGTTTTGCCGAAATCGGGCAATATCTGCCCGGAATATTGCTGTCTTATGCCGCCTTGCTGGTCGGTCTCATCAGCCCCGGCCCCGCCCTTTTGGGTTTGATGGGCATTTCCCTTGATCAGGGCCGCCGTGCCGGGCAGCATTTTGCCCTTGGCATCGGAACCGGTTCTTTTTCCATCGGCCTTCTGACCCTGACCGGTTTGTCGGCTGTTTTGGCAACCTATGCCGATGCCATGACGGCCATCCGGATTTTTGGCGGGCTTTATTTGCTGTGGATGTCTTACCGCGCGTTTCGCACGGCTTTTTGCAAAGCGCCAAGCGCACAAACATCCGCCGCTGCCCTTGACGCTGCTCAAATCTCTGGTCGTGGTTATTACTTCCGTGGCTTGGGTCTGCACCTTACAAACCCGAAGGCCATCCTGACCTGGATCGCCATCATTTCCATCGGCTTTCAGGAAGGCGCCCCGCTTTGGGTCGGGGCCGCAATTGTCATTGGCTGCGGCCTGATTTCCACGAGCACACACCTGCTTTATGCAACAGCGTTTTCCACTGCCCCGGCCATTTCGATTTATCGTCGGGCGGCAAGCTGGATCAATGGATTGCTTGGCGTGTTCTTTGCGGCTGTCGGGATCAGATTGCTGTTTAACCGCTAAGGCAACCACCCAAGGCTTAAACCTTGGGCGGTTCATCCTTTGCGGTATCGGCTTTTTCTTTTGCTTCAGTTTCAGCTGCCGCCTCGGCCTCCGCTTCTTCTGCAGCGGCTTCTTCTGCGGCGGCCTCCGCCTCGGCTTCTGCCTGTTCTGCTGCCCAGACACCGGCGGTTTCAACTGCCATGGGCGATGCCGTCGGCAGGACGCTGACATAACTTTCCGTCTCTTCGACCGGCAGTGCCTCACGGCGCGTCATGCGATAAAGCGCATAGACCGAAATCACAGCAAATGTCATGGCAAGCACCAGCCAAAAAGTCCGTGGACCAAGATGCTCCATCGACCAACCGGCCAGAAGCGGCCCCAGGATCGCGCCGACCCCGAATGTCAGTACCAGACCGCCTGACGCTGCCGGCATATCTTCAAGCGGCAGGAAGTCGTTGGTGTAGGCCAGAAACAGCGCATAAAGCGGCGTCGTCATGCCACCGGCCACAAAGGCTGCGCACAGCATGAAGACAAGATTATCTCCTGATACCCAGCCCAGAATACAGGCTGCCATCGCCACCATGGACGCCCCAAAGATCAGCTTGCGCCGATCCATGCGGTCCGACAGCCAGCCAATCGGATACTGAAATAGCAACGCACCGGCAAACAGCATCGCAACAAAAGTCGCGATTTGGCCGGCCGTCATGTCAATCTGGGTGCCGAAAACCGCCGCCATACCGGTTTGGATTGCATAAACGCACCCCAGAAGGAAGATACCCACCGTGCTCAGGGGTGACCCGGAGAAAAGCTCTTTAAGCCCCATCGGTCGGGCTGCTTCGGTCATTGGAACCGAGGTTGCCGAAAGCAGGATTGGTGCAAAGGAAATCGAAACCAGAATCGATGCCACAATAAACAGGGCGGAATTTGCTGCATCCCCAAACGTCAAAAGGCCCTGCGCACCGATAATGCCCAGCGTCTGGGCAATCATATAGGCCGACAGAACCTTGCCGCGCGTTTCGTTGGTCGACGAATCATTCAGCCAGCTTTCCGCGGTGACGTAAATCCCCGACATGCAAAAACCCAGAAGCACACGCAACAGGGTCCATGCCCAGGGTTCTGCGATTAGCGGCAATGCAATCAAACCGGCAGAGGTAAAGCTACCCAACGCGGCAAAGACGCGCACATGACCAACGCGTTTGATCATTCTTGGTGTAATACGTGCGCCCGCAAGGAACCCGGCGAAGTAACCCGATGTCACGATTGCAAGCTCGGCCGAGGAAAACCCCTCAATCCCGCCACGCAAGCCAATCAGGGTAAAATGCATGCCATTGCCCAGCATAATCAGGACAACGCCAATAAGAAGTGCCCAGACACTGGTTAAAACCTGGATCATGGCTCGCCCTTTCACGCTTGGGGATTACCGAAAAGTCATTTCTGAATTTGCTTACCGCGCATTGGTCTGATGCAGGGTGATCCAGACAAACGACTTGTTTCAGCAAAAGTTACGAAACCACCGATTGACGGTGGTTTCCAGACTTTTTTCTGCGTGAAGTGATTTTTTTACTTCAGGAGGCCGGGTCTTTGATTTCTGCCTCTGTCAGGCGCTTGGTCGTGACACCGTTTTTAAGGTCCAGCCAACCGCAGAAAACGGTGACCCAGACCGCTGCCAGCATCACGAATGCCACCTGTTGATCCATCACCCAAAGCGTGCCCGCCGATATCACGCACCACAGCAACGGTACGGGCAACAACGCCCAGCGCCACGTACCGCGCGACAAAAGCACAAAGCCCAGTGTGCCAAGTGCTGTCGGATCAGCCGCACTACCAAACAGTTCGGCCTGCAACAGATCGCGCCCCTCAATCAGGCCAACAAACGGAAAGGCAATTAGCGCAAAGGCGACCAACGTCAGACCGACATAGCTTGAAAAGTCACCTCGCCAACCAAACCGAAGCGGCAAAGGACGTGCGGCAAAGATGGCAAACAAAACGACTTGCAGGGCAAAGCCCGGCAACAAATACGGAATGGCCCAGTTGATCGGGCTGTAATATTGCCACAGGAACCCATAACCGCACCATGCCCAGACCAGTGCCAGCAAAACCAAAATTACCCGGTTGCCACGAAATCCATGCCGAAGAGCCAGACCCGAAGCAATCACCCCGGCAACCAGCGCACTGACAACCACCAGCCACCAGGTCGTATTCATAATTTCAAACAGCCGGTAATACACCCGCGGCGAAAACAACAGCAAATCTGCCAGTCCGTAATCCCACCATTCACTCATGCCGTTTGCCCCACACTTGTCTTGCTCAAACCAGAACGCCGATCACGGCCGCGATTTGTTCACGCATCTTTTCATCTGGCAGCGCCCCGGTTGCAGCCGCCATGTTTTCCATCGCATGGGCCGGTTTGGTGGTTGCCGGAATCGGACAGGTCACCGCTGGATGGGAGATAAGGTATTTCAGGATCAGTTGTGCCCAGCTTTTGACTTCAAGTTCGCGGGCGAACTCGGGCAAGGGTTCGCCTTCCAGTCGTTCTGGCAGGCTCCCGCCGCGAAACGGGCGATTAATGATCACGGCAATGCCACGATCATAGGCCAGCGGCAACAGGTAGTCCTCGACCTTGCGATCCACCGGATTATAGGTCACCTGCACGAAATCAAGGCGCTCATTCTTCATCACGGCAATCAGATCTTCGGTACGCCGACCGTGCGACGTCGTGACACCCACGTAACGCAACTGCCCCGCATCCTTCATGCGAAACAGAAGCGGCAAGTTCTCGTTAATGCCAAGCAGGTTATGGACCTGCAACAGGTCAAACTGCTGCACCTTCCAGCGTTCGGATGTTTCTTTGATTTGGCTGGCACCATCACCCGATGTCCAAACCTTGTCTGTCGAAAACACCTTTTTGTGTGCACCCAGTGCATCAAGCCCATATCCGATAACGTCCTGCGCAGAACCATACATCGGGGAGCTGTCGATCATACGCCCGCCGGACCTGAAAAAGGCCGACATCACATCTGCACACTGTTTTCGTAATTCAATGTCATTGCCGACGTTAAACGTAATCCAGCTGCCCAGCCCGACCGCGGGAATTGTCTCGCCAGTCGAGGGGATCGTTTTCTGGATCACCTCGGGCTGGTCAGTTGCCGCATCCGATTGCGCGAATGCGTGCCTGTTTGTCCCCAAACCGAACACACCAAGGCCCCCAAGGGCGGCAACCGCCCCGGTCGATTTCAGGAACTTCCGACGATCAAAATCTGACATGGTTCGCTCTATCCTTGTGGTTGGCCACCATACTCAAACAGAAATCTGGCAAAAATCTGCCCAGCTAAATTCGGCAATGCAATTTGCTGACCACTCCATATCCCGACATCTCGAAACGCATGACGGATTAATGCTTGACCTGGAGTGCACTCTATCACCTAGCTTCACACGGGACTGCATACCCCTTTCAAACGATGGTGGCCGTCATGATGATTGGTGAAGTGGCTGAAAAGACGGGCTTTAGTGTTCATACGCTTCGATACTACGAGAAGATCGGTTTATTGCCGGAAGCCTTGCGTGATGCCGGTGGGCGACGCGTGTATGGCCCGGACGTTCTGGTCTGGCTGGAATTTGTCGAACGCCTGAAACAAATCGGCATGCCGATCCGTGATCGGGTGCGATATGCCGAACTGCGCGCACTTGGCGACAGCACGATTTCCGAACGTCGGGAATTGCTTCGGACCTATCGCGACGATCTGGCCAAACGTGTCGTCAGTCTAAGCGAAACACTGGATGTGCTTGATGCCAAAATCGCCACTTACGATACGGCCGCCAAATGTAACGGAGCATCCCGATGAACAGTTCTGCCCACAACGCCACAGACAATACCAGCGCCCTTGAAAAAGGCCGCGATATCGTTGCGCGCCTTAACCCACCGCTCGAAGGGCAGCTTGCCGAAAAGTACGATGACCTTGTGCCGGATTTTGCCGAAAGCCTGGTTGAATGGGCTTATGGACGCCATTACGCCCGGCCCGGCCTTGATCTTAAAACCCGTCAACTCTGCACGATTTCTGCCCTGACGGTTCTTGGTGGCCAGACATCCCCACAGCTTAAAATCAATATTCATCACACCCTGTCTGCAGGTGCCGCGCGCAGCGAAGTCATCGAAGCCATCTGGCAAATGGCTGTCTATGGCGGACTGCCTGCCGCGATAAATGGCCTCAATGCCGCGCGCGAAGTGTTTGACGAACTGGACGCACGGCAGGATTAAGCCCCTGTGAAATGAAACAAACAAAAAGGGCCGCAGTTTTAAACTGCGGCCCTTCCTGATTTCTCGGAAAATCGCGCTTATACACGCTTCCAGCTTGTGCCTTCCTTGAAATCCTCAAGGAGGATGCCGCGTGCCAGAAGATCGTCACGGATTTTGTCCGCCGTTGCGAAATCCTTGTTCTTCTTGGCGTCCGCACGTTGGGCAATCAGCCCTTCGATCTCGGCGGCCTCGTCTTCATCGGCTGATCCGGTGAACCAGGCTTCGGGGTCACCTTCAAGAATGCCCAGAAGTTTTGCGGCGGCAAGGATTTCACCCTTCGCCTCAGAGCGTTCAAACTTCTTTTCCGCCTTGTTGAACCTGGTCACAAGGTTATGGAATTCCGAAATCGCCAGCGGCGTATTGAGGTCATCACACAGCGCATCAAGCACCGCACGCGGTACCGGCATCGCTTCGGGCGTGACATCTGCACTTTGGCGCAAGGCTGTATAGAACCGATCAAGTGCCTCTTTGGCCTGACGCAGGTTTTCTTCGGTCCAGTTGATCGGCTGATGGTAATGCGTTCCCATCATCGCCAGACGGATCGCCTCGCCCGGCCATTTTTCAAGCAGCTCATGCACGGTGACGAAGTTGCCCAATGACTTGGACATCTTTTCGCCTTCGACCATCAGATGGCCGTTATGCATCCAGTATTTGGCGTAGCTGGAACCCTTGTTCGCGCAGCAGCTTTGCGCCAGTTCGTTTTCATGGTGCGGGAATACCAGATCCGAACCACCACCGTGGATGTCAAAGTTTTCACCGAGATAACGCGTCGACATGGCAGAGCATTCAATATGCCAGCCCGGGCGACCACGGCCCCACGGGCTATCCCATCCCGGAATATCGTCACTCGACGGTTTCCACAGAACGAAATCAGCCGGGTCTTTTTTATAGGGGGCGACTTCCACGCGTGCGCCCGCAATCATTTCCTTGCGGTCACGGCGCGACAGCTTGCCATAATCATCAAACGCCTCGACCGAAAACAGCACATGGCCCTCGGCGGCATAGGCAAAGCCCTGCTCGATCAGGCTTTCGCACATGGCGATCATTTCCGCGATATGTTCGGTCGCACGCGGTTCGATATCGGGCTTGGCGGCATTAAGCGCGCCCATATCTTCCAGATAGGCCTGATGGGTGCGTTTGGTGATTTCGGAAATCGGCTCGCCGCTTTCCTTGGCACGTGCGTTGATCTTGTCATCAACGTCTGTGACATTCCGAACGTAAGTTACCTTAGGATAGATATGGCGCAGCACGCGCACCAGCGTATCAAACACCACCACAGGGCGCGCATTGCCGACATGGGCATAGTCATAAACCGTCGGGCCGCAGACATAGAGGCGCACGTGATCGGGATCAATCGGCTCGAACACCTGCTTTTCGCGGGTGAGCGTATCAAAGATGCGAAGGGTTTTGGTCATTTCAAACGTCCGTTTGGCTGTGTTATCGGGTCAAATGCGTGCATTTTCCGGCGATCAAAGCAGATGCTTAGACCGCCTTCCCACACAACCGGTCACGCGCCTTTTCAGACCCGATCAGAACCAGCATCGTCGACATTTCCGGACCATGTTCGCGCGCCGTCAGCGCCTTGCGCAGCGGCATGAAAAGCTGCTTGCCCTTGCGCCCGGTTTCTTCCTTAAGCGCCGTGGTCCAGGTTTTCCAGCTGGTGCCATCAAGCTCGCCTTCCGGCAGCATATCGGCGGCCTGTTTCAGGAACTCGGCATCCTCGGCATCAATTTCCGGAATGACGTTTTTATGGATCACATCCCACCATTCCAGTGCCTCTGCCACGCGCCAGCAATTGCCGCGCACCGCATTCCAGAACATCTCGTCGGCATCTGCCATGCCAGCGGCTTCAAGCTTTGGCTTGGCGGCCTCAAACGACATGTCGTGAATGACTTTTTCATTGAGGCTTGCCAGTTCGGCCGGATCAAATTTCGGCGTGGAACGGCCGTAATGATCCAGATCGAATTTCTCTAGCACCTGCGAAAGGTTTGCCGGCTCGATCTTGTCCGACGCGCCAAGGCCGGTCAGAAGACCAACAAGCGCCTCGACCTCGAACCCGTCATTACGCAACTCACGCAGTGAAAGACTGCCCAGACGTTTTGAAAGCTGCGAACCGCCCGGCCCCGCCAAAAGCGGCATATGGGCGAACTCAAGCGCGCCCGGCTTTCCACCAAGGGCAAGATACAGCAAGATCTGCGACACGGTGTTGGTCACGTGGTCTTCGCCGCGGATGATGTGGGTAACCCCCATTTCAAGGTCATCCACCACCGAGCCCAGCATATAAAGCAACGAGCCATCTTCACGGATCAGGACCGGGTCAGACACATGTTCGGTATCGAACGAGCATACACCACGTGTCAGGTCGTCCCACTCGACCAAACCATCGGTCAGAAGGAAACGCCAATGCGGCTTGCGGCCTTCGTCCTCAAGGGCGGCAATTTCTTCATCGCTAAGGGTCAATGCCTTGCGGTCATAGATGAACGGCTGGTGCCGCTGGCGGGCCGCCTTGCGTTTCCAGTTCAGCTCACCTTCCGTCTCGTAGCACGGATAAAGCAGTTCACGCTTTTTCAGGTCATCAATCGCCGCATCATATTTATCCAGACGCAAACTTTGACGTTCTTCCTGATCCCAGTCGATACCAAGCCATGCAAGGTCTTCGCGGATGGCGTCGACATATTCGTCCTTTGAGCGCGCCGGATCGGTATCGTCAAAGCGCAGGATGAATTTCCCGCCTGATTTCCGGGCATAAAGCCAGTTCATCAGCGCCACACGGGCGTTACCGACGTGAAGAAGCCCGGTCGGGCTGGGAGCAAATCGCAGAACAGGTTTTGTCATTTCAAACTTTTCAATCACGTAACAAGGTTCGTGAAACCATTGGTAATCGGATAGCGACGGTCACGGCCAAAGGCGCGCGGGGTGATCTTGACCCCCGGGGGTGCCTGACGGCGTTTGTATTCCGCCCGATCCAGCAATCGCCAGACCCGGCGTACTGTTGCCTCATCGTGTCCGCTATCCACGATATCGCGAACAGACCGCTCACCTTCAATCATCTGATGCAGGATATCATCCAAAACATCATAAGGCGGCAGACTATCTTCGTCTTTCTGATCCGGGCGAAGCTCGGCCGATGGCGGCTTGGTAATAATCCGCTCGGGGATTACCATGCCATCCGGGCCCACAGCCCCGTCCGGTTTATGTTCATTGCGCCAGTGGCACAGATTGAACACGGTCGTTTTATACAGGTCTTTCAGAACCGAATAACCACCACACATGTCGCCATAAAGCGTGGCATAGCCGACCGACATTTCCGACTTGTTGCCGGTGGTCAGCACCATGTGACCAAACTTGTTTGAAAGCCCCATCAGGATAATCCCGCGCGAACGGGCCTGAATGTTTTCCTCGGTAATATCAACATCGCGGCCAGCAAATGCAGGTGCCAGCATTTCGTCGAACGCGGCCATGGCCGCACCGATATTGATGCTCTCAATCCCGGTCTTGAGCATGCCTGCGCAAAGCTCAGCATCCTCAAGGCTCTCGGCCGAGGTATAAGGCGATGGCATCATCACCAGACGCACTCGATCAGACCCCAGCGCATCCACCGCAACCGCGGCAGAAAGCGCACTATCGATCCCGCCCGACATGCCGATGACGACACCGGGGAAACCGTTCTTGTTCACATAGTCGCGCAGGCCCAGTACCAGCGCCTGATAAATTGCGTCCAGCCCGGTGGGATAGGCAACCTTTGGCGCGTCATCCGCGCAACGCCATTTACCGTTTTCGGACTGTTGCCAGGTGGTCACCACCACATCCTCGGCAAAGGCCGGCAGGGCCACGGCAAGCGATCCATCGCCGTTCAGGCCAAATGATCCGCCATCAAAGACCAACTCGTCCTGACCACCGACTTCGTTGCAATAGATCATCGGCACATGGCTTTCACGCACGCGATCCTCGATCAGCTTGCGGCGCAGGCCACTTTTATCGGCTTCAAAGGGTGAACCATTCGGCACAAGGAAGATTTCCGCCCCTGCATCGGCCAGATGGGCGACAACATGCGGCGTCCAGACATCTTCGCAGATCGGCACACCAAGCTTGATGCCCTTGAATGAGACCGGGGTTGGCATCGGACCTGCGGCAAAGACGCGCTTTTCATCAAACACGCCATAATTGGGCAAATCATTCTTGGCGCGCACATCGACGATCTTGCCCTGATCAATCAGCAACACCGCATTATGGCGGATGCCATCAACTTCCCACGGCGTGGTCAACAGCAATGCCGGGCCATCGTTGCGCTTGGCGGTATGTTCGCAAATAAACTGAACAGCGTCATGCAGATGGCGCATGAAGGCCGGCTTCATCACCAGATCTTCTGGCGGATACCCAGACAGAACCAGTTCAGAATAAAGGACGATTTCCGCGCCCTTTTCGGCCGCAGTTTCCCAGGCAGCCACAACCTTGTCCCGGTTCCCGGTGACATCACCGACAATCGGGTTAAGCTGGGCAATTGCAATGGCAAGCTTCTTTGTCATGATGTTGGAATAGGATCGCCCCCGCGCGCTGTCAATTGCCGAATGGGCAATGCAGCCTTTTGCACGCAAATTTCCGGGAAAATAACGCCAGCAGAAACGATCAAAGCGCCAGGGCGGCGTCGATCTCGTCCTGGCTCATGGTTTTGGCCGAACCGTGGATAATGCCACTGGCGACATCCATGAATTTCTGAAGCGATGTGGTCACAGCACCGGCCGTCACCCGCAACAGCTCGTCATCACCGGTCTCGATAATGGTTTCAAGCTGCGAAATTGCATGGCCGACGATGGCATTAAGATGTTCGATGGTCTCTTCGAACGGCTGGCGGAATTTGGCCGGCACGTGCTCATAAGCCTCAATCGCCAGTTCCCTGTCCGAAAAGGCACTTTCGCGGAAATGCTCCTGATAGCTTTTCGGCGCCCATTCCTTGCAGTCCTCGATCATGTCGGGCATATCCGGCACCATTTCGAGCAACATGACGATCTCGTTGAAATGGTTCAGATAATCGGTCGCCAAAAGCGTGGTCGAGGAAATATTGGTTCCCTCTACCTTCTTTTGCCATGCGCTGAACTCAGCGTCGTCCACCATACCCGTTGCGACCTCTTCCCCAAACCGTTTCTCAGGAACACCCTGTAATTACCCATACTTAAGAATATTTACTGCCCATTGGTAGATGTTTTTTCACGAATTCATACTGATTGTGCAACAAATTGACATTTGAGTTAGGCAGGACACGACAACAACGGCTAGATCTTAGATAAATGCAACAAAGCAGATGTGGCAAAATCTGGACGTTTCTGATGTTATCATGCTAACCATTGGCTATTCCGTTAAAACACTAGATAACAGGGCACTACGGTGACGCAAACTGAGTCTAAAACAGGTAACTCAACTGAACTTTCAGTCATCGTTCCAATTTATAACGAAGAAGAAAGCATAAAGCCGCTTTGTGACCGGTTACTAACTGTCCTTGATGAAATGGGAAAGCCGTTCGAAGTGATTTTCGTCAATGACGGAAGCTCGGACAACTCTATGCCGCTTTTACAAGACGCCGCGAGAGATCGTACGGAGTTCAAAATCGTCAGCTTCCGACGCAATTACGGTCAGACAGCCGCCACGATGGCTGGTATCGACCATGCATCTGGTGAGGTAATTATCCCGATTGATGCTGACTTGCAAAATGATCCTGCCGACATTCCGAGACTGCTCGATAAACTTGAAGAAGGCTATGATGTAGTATCTGGATGGCGCAAAGACCGTCAGGACGCTGCAATCAGACGGAACTTTGTGAGCCGTTTGGCAAATAGACTGATCTCAAAGATTTCTGGCGTTCATCTGCATGACTACGGCTGTACACTCAAAGCTTACAAGAAAGATGTTGTGAAAGGCATCCGTCTGTACGGAGAAATGCATCGGTTTATTCCGATCTATGCAACATGGATGGGCGCCAAAGTCTGCGAACTCCCTGTTCAGCACCATGCCCGCCAATTTGGGCAATCGAAGTACGGATTGGAGCGAATTGCGAAGGTGCTTCTGGACTTGATGGTAGTAAAGTTTCTTGACCGCCATCTGGTTAAACCGATCTATGTTTTTGGTGGTATCGGGCTTGCCTCGTTCTGCGCTTCGTTCCTAAGTGCAATCTGGATGCTTTGGCTGAAGTTTTTTGAGGACACCTCAATGATTCAGACGCCGCTTCCACTTGTTGTGACAATGACTTTCCTCGTCGGGGTTATGTGCATTTTGCTTGGTTTGCTGGCGGAAATGATTGTCCGGACATACTTTGAGTCTCAGGGCCGCAGTCCATACCTCGTAAGAGAGACGGTCAATATGGAGCAAGAATAACGATGTGCGGCATTTCTGGCTTTGTGGGGCGTGGTAATCGCTCAGACATTCACGCCATGACGAATGCGCTGATACATCGCGGACCTGACGGAGAAGGGTACTACCTCGACGAAGAAAAACACGTTTTTTTGGGACACCGGAGACTGTCTGTCAGGGACATTGAAGGTGGAGCCCAACCCATGTGGGACTCCTCAAATGAAACGGGAATCGTTTTTAACGGTGAGATATACAACTTCGCTGAGTTAAGAGCAGAACTTGAAGCCGTTGGCGCCATCTTTCAGACTTCCCATTCTGATACTGAAGTTCTGATCCACGGGTATCGCTACTGGGGACCCGATCTAGCACGGCGCCTAAATGGCATGTTCGCTTTTGCAATCATTGATAAAATCAAGGGTTGCCTATACCTCGCTCGCGACCGCTTTGGTGAGAAACCGCTTTTTTATACTGCGAAAACGGATCTATTCGCTTTCTCGAGTGAACTGAAATCACTCACGGAACACTCCCAGGTCCAAGCCAACATATCCAACGTAGGTCTGCAGAAACTGTTTGCTTACGGCTATATCCCAGCGCCTAACTCATTACTTGAGAACGTCTTCAAGTTGCCGGCAGGCCAGCAAATGACGGTTGACCTGAATACGCTTGAACCAACGTTTACAAAGTATTGGGAATTTCGACTGACGCCCGATAACACTCTAACTCCTGCTCACGATGAAGAGCTTGCAGAGCAACTTCAGGAACTCATTTGTCAATCGGTGTCGCGCCGCCTTGTCAGCGACGTCCCTCTCGGCGTTTTCCTCAGCGGTGGCATCGATTCAAGCGCTATTTTATGCGCAGCAGCCCGCAACGCCACTGGCAAGCAGGTATCATCATTTACCGTTGGTTTCGAGGAAGCCTCCTATGATGAGTCTCTCTACGCCCAGCTTGTTGCAGAACATGCGGGTTCCCGACATCATCAGCGAACATTGAACCTCACTAATGCACAGGACCTTATTCCGGAAGTTCTCGGACAACTTGACGAACCAATTGGCGATGCATCTTTACTGCCGACGTACCTACTGAGCAAATTCACCAGAGAAAACGTTACAGTTGCTCTTTCGGGCGACGGGGCTGACGAGCTTTTTGCCGGCTATGACCCTTTCCTCGCACTCAAACCCGCTCAAGCCTATCAAAAGTATATTCCTGGCCCTGCCCACAAACTGTTTGCCGGACTTGCAAATGTACTGCCGAAATCTAGTCGCAATATGAGCCTTGATTTCAAGCTTCGCCGAACACTTGCCGGGCTATCCTATCCTGAATCCTTTTGGGCGCCTGTCTGGATGGCACCACTGTTTCCAGAGCAAATGAGAGAGTTTTTTGAAGCACCACTCGCTCTTGAAGACTTGTACTCAGAGGCCATGGAGATCTGGGACAGCAACCCTGCAGCGAACCGAACGGACCGACTTCTGACATTTTTCACAAGCCTTTATCTACAGAATGACATCCTGACAAAGGTTGATCGAGCGTCCATGATGTCATCTTTGGAAACGCGGGCTGTCTTCCTTGACAATGATATCGTCGATTTTTGCACCAAACTGCCGTCACATTTCAAAATGCGGAACGGTCAAAGAAAGTATCTACTCAAGAGAGCACTTGAACCGCTGCTTCCCAGCGAAACATTAAAGCGCAAGAAAAAGGGTTTTGGCATTCCCTTGGCTGACTGGATGCGTAAGACACCTGTGGTTCGTTCGCCAAGAGTAATTCCCGGCGCAGATGCGAGTTACGCAGAATTTCAAAGGACTGAGCATCAAAGTGGCAAGGGCGACAACCGCTTTTTCCTATGGAACTGGCTGGCATTACAATACAGTCCGCTTGGCTACTGACAGCTTGTGTTTAAAAAAAGAGACCAAAGATCAAATAATCACATGAAAGCAATCGGAAAATTCGTGGGCCTAGGAGCAGTCACAACTGTTGCAAGCTACGCAACTTATCTGATCGCTCTGGAATTTGTGCTACCAATGACCGCCTACTTTTTAGGCCTTGCTGCATCGTTTACTGTGCAAACAGCGATGATGGCTCCATTTGTCTACAATGAGAAGCTTACTGTTCGGAGTGCGGGAAAGTCTCTGGTCATTTATGCCGGCTATTCCGCAATTTTTGCCAGTTTAATGTGGACTTCTCTACAACTCGGGATCCCGGCCGTTATTGCGCCACTCGTCGTAGTCGCAGTTGCTGCGCCTCTGCAGTTTTTTGCCGGTAAGAAATGGATACACAATCCCGTAGAGGATATCAGAAACTAGGCCGTATTTTCAAAGCGGCTACTAATTTTTTGAATACAAAAACACCCGATCAGTGTCGAAAAAGGCACAACAGAAGCTAGGTAACGTGTTTCTAGATGCACCATGGCATGTGCAAACAGGATGCCGAAATACACAGCCCACAAAGACGAGAAAACCAGGACTTCTCTCTTTCGAGAATCCTTTCCGAGAGAAAGTCTTACAAGCCAGAAAATTGGTGCAATCACAAACGCAATAGTAATGATGATGGCAAGTACCCGTTCAACCATTTCCCCTGTGAAAAGAATGAATGAACTTGCATCATTGAACATATCTCTACGCAGTTCGCGATAATCTGGCCAAGGTTTCTCACCATTTATCCAGAAACCGGTCTGTCTGACGGCACCAAGCGGACGAAAAGTGAGCGTTGCATAGTTTTCACGGATATGCCCAATCGTCATCCTCAGCATTGAACCGGGATACTCTAGCCAGCTATAAAAGTACTTCTGCTTTGACATTTTGGCTAGTTCCGGTGCAACAAATCCCTGTTTGAACAAGCTTGCCTGAATAGCGAGAACTTCGGAAAATGCATAATCTTTTACGTGTTCACGCGCTGCAATCTCGATTGGCTTATCACCAGAGAATATACGTTGATCCTTCTCAGCGGCATCAACCAGCCCCTGCAGATAAACAGTTTGTCCGCCCGAGGTAACAAAGCGGTAACCGGTCCGGCTTTCATTCCACGACGCATAAGCCTGTGAGACCAAAATAACAGGTAAAAAGAACACGGCGGCTGCGGCAATGGAGCGCCAACGCTGTCCATCTGCCAAAAATGCCCGAACCAACAACGGCACAACAAACAAAACTGAGAGAACAGCAACACCTTCCCGAAAAAGGAAGGCAAGTGTGATCAATGCCCCAAAAAATAACGCCTGCGCAAATCCCAAGGGACGGCCGCGTAAACTGGCGACGGCATTCTCACTTAGTACAATCACGAAGAGACTCGCTGCAAAGCTGTCAGTCAGGATCATGTTATCCAGCAACAACGCGAAAGAAAGACCAGTTGATAAAAGGCAAAAGGCCCCGACCAACGAACGCATCCCCAGCGCAGAAATCAGGCGCGAAAGACTAAAGAGAGATACCGTCGAAAGTGCAAATTGCGACAGCACAACAATCCACTGCCAGTAATCAGCCGAAATTAATTGCGTCAGCGCAATGAACGCAGGGTATCCGGCAATTCTGAAAACAGTGGTCGGCATTGCGCTGTCTTGTATCCTCGCATCGGTCAACCACTCCGTTCCTTCTAGGATCAATGCGGCGAAGCGAGTGTAGCCCCCAGAATCCGGCGCAATTCCAGGCCCCCAAATCATCAGAACTGCGACCTTGAAAACAAGGATCGCGAAAATGACACCTGGATACAATTTCTTGTCGTTAATCTCTGATTTCTGGAGATACGGAGAATCCGGAAGTTTCACTGCAGTAACCACCTGAAAAAATGCAATAAAAACGGGCGCCCGATTAACGGGCGCCCGTCACAATATCAACCCAAAGGATCAAATCAAGCAGAAGCAGCCATCTGTTCGGCTCGGATGCTGTCGCGTTCCTTTTTGATCATTTCCGCGATCAGGAAGGCCAGCTCAAGGGCCTGCCCGCCATTGAGGCGCGGGTCGCAATGGGTGTGGTAGCGATCCGAAAGGGCGTCTTCGGTCACTTCACGTGCACCACCGATGCACTCGGTCACGTCGGTGCCGGTCATTTCGAAATGAACGCCACCGGCATGAGTGCCTTCGGCCTTGTGCACATCAAAGAAGTTTTTGACTTCCGCCAGAATCGCGTCAAACGGACGGGTTTTATAGCCCGTCGATGCCTTGATCGTGTTGCCATGCATCGGATCACAGGACCAGACGACCTTGCGGCCCTCGGCCTTAACGCGTTTGACCAGACGCGGCAGGTTGTCAAACACCTTGTCCGCGCCCATGCGTGCGATCAGGGTCAGGCGACCGGCCTCGTTTTCCGGGTTAAGGATATCGATCAGGCGGATCAGGTCATCCTCATCCATGGTCGGGCCGCATTTCATGCCGATCGGGTTTTTAACCCCGCGCAGGAATTCAACATGGGCATGATCGGCCTGACGGGTGCGATCACCGATCCACAGCATATGCGACGAACAATCATACCATTCGCCGGTCAGGCTGTCCTGACGGGTCAGCGCCTGCTCATAACCGAGCAAAAGGGCCTCGTGCGAGGTATAGAAATCCGTCTCGCGCAGCTGCGGCGCACTATCTGCCGTGATGCCGCACGCTTCCATGAAGGCAACCGCCTCGTCAATCTGGGTGGTCAGCTTGCGATAGCGTTCTGCCGCCGGGCTGCCATCAACGAACGAAAGGTTCCAGCGATGGATCTTGGTCAAATCGGCAAAACCGCCCTGCGCGAATGCACGCAGCAGGTTCAGCGTCGCTGCCGACTGGTTATAGGCGCGGATCTGGCGCTGCGGATCAGGGATGCGGGCTTCTTCGGTGAACTCGATGCCATTGACCACGTCGCCGCGATAGCTTGGCAGTTCAACGCCATTGATGGTTTCGGTATCGCTTGAGCGCGGCTTGGCAAACTGGCCAGCCATACGACCCACCTTGACCACCGGGCAGGACGCGCCAAAGGTCAGGACAACCGCCATCTGCAGCATCACCTTGAAGGTGTCGCGAATGTTGTTCGGATGGAATTCCTTGAAGCTTTCGGCACAGTCACCGCCCTGCAGCAGGAAGGCGTTGCCTTCTGCGACTTCACCAAGCTTTTCCTTGAGCGCACGCGCCTCGCCAGCAAACACCAAAGGAGGATAGCTGCCGAGCTCTTGCTCTACGGCCTCGAGGGCCTGTGCATCAGGATAAGTCGGCACCTGCTTGATCGGCAGGTTGCGCCAGCTTTCAATGCTCCAGCTCTTGCTCATTTGCTTCCTCTCAATCCGGCATGTTCATCATCATGCCGCCATTATATCACACATTCGGTTATCTGGCGGAATCCCGCCCGCTTGACCCGTCATTTTACCGGGCCAGACTTGATACGGGTTTTACAAACGCATTTCCACCCCTTCTCGTCATGCACGGGTCATTTTTCCGCAATTTTTTACCAAACCGTCAAAATTAGGCGCAAAATTCCACCCATAACGAAGCCGCTTCATAAGCATGGGTTCAATAACCGTATGATCATACCTGATTACCGTTTGCGAATCCGCCACCCTATTCATCACACCATTTACGCGAACTGTGATTTGTGAGCACATTGCGCACGTCACCGTAAACTCCGTGGATCGCCCCATGCCCCCTGAAACAATTGCCATTATCGCCTTCGCCTATTTCGTGGCGGCATTTGTCAAAGGGGCAACCGGGCTTGGATTTTCGACATCCGCATTGCCGATTCTGGCCCTTGGACTGGGACTCAAGGCCGGGATGCCGCTGGTGATTATCCCGTCGCTTGTCAGCAATTCGATCATCATGGCGCAAGCGGGCCACTTTCGCGAAACCATAAGCCGGTTCTGGCCGATGTTTCTGGCCACTATCCCGGGAATTCTGATTGGGCTGGCAGTTCTTGAACTGGTCGACAGCATTCTGGCCGGGGCGGTTCTTGGACTTGTCCTGATGAGTTACGGGGCAATTACCATTTTTCGCCCCGGCAAGCCTCTTTCTGACGCGGTTGCGCGGCGTGTTGCCCCGGTATCGGGCCTTGCCACCGGTTTGATCAACGGCATTACCGGATCACAGGTCATGCCGGTTTTACCCTTTCTTATATCCTTGCGGCTTGAGCCCAAACGCTTCCTGACGGCAATCAATATCTCGTTTAGCCTTTCAAGCATTATCATGGCGCTTGGTCTGGCGCGGCTGGGCCTGTTCACCCTCGAAACGCTGTGGATTTCACTGGCCGGGTTGGTACCGGTTTATCTTGGCACCAAACTCGGAACCATTGTGCGTGATCGCATGGATGCCGAAACCTTCCGCAAGGTCGTTCTGATCATGTTGATCATTTTTGGCGTCATTCTGGTCGGCAAACTGTTTACAACAGGATGATGAACTCCCGTCAGGACATCAGATGCCATCTGGCACAATCAGGTCGTTTCTGATAGCACAATCGCCATGAAAACCATTGCCCGCCCTGCCTTTGCTGAAACCGAGGAAAAGAAATCCCGTTTTCTGGCCGAACTCGTTTTTCATGACGATCTGGCCAAGCGGATTGATGAACTGCGCACCCTCCACCCCAAGGCCAATCATCATGTGAATGCCTATCGGTATCTTAATGACGAAGGCCAGCTGATTGAACATGGCAAGGATGACGGGGAACCATCGGGCACATCGGGCATCCCGTGTCTCAAGGTGCTTCAGGGACGTGATCTGATCAATGTTGCGGTGATTGTGACGCGCTATTTCGGGGGGACAAAATTGGGAACCGGCGGGTTGGTGCGCGCCTATAGCGGTGCTACCAATGCGGTTTGCGACGTTGCCGAGATCATCGAGTATGTCCCGCAGGGCGAGACAGAACTGTTTGCCGGATTTTCAGATGCCGGAACGCTGGAACAAGCCTGCGCCGAGGACGGCATCACCATCCTTGATCGACAGTTTGATACCGACGGAACACGCATCAAGATCACCGGACCACGTGAACGCCTGGCAGAGCTTGGTGTTCAGTTTCCAATGCCTGAGTGAGAGTTATTAGCGCGCTTTTGACTTCGGGCGCATGGTGCTTTCGCGGCATTGAAGCTCAAAACCGAGATCGATGATTTTCTGTTCGGGTATTTCGCCCTCAAGCACGCTTTTGATCATCTGCACGGCCCGTTTGCCGATCTGATAGCGATCGGTTCGGATGGACGTCAGTGACGGATAGCTTGCCGCCATCATCTCAAGATCGTTAAAGCCGATGATCCCCATCTCATCAGGGACCGATATACCTGCCTTCTGACAACCAAACAACGCGCCAAGCGCCATGTCATCGTTGTTGCAAAATACGGCATCAAGGTCCGGGCGACGCGCGCGCAATTGCCCGATGAGTTCCGCCCCAAGTGACACACTTGAGGACGCAGTGGTTGTCACGATCAGATCGGGATCATAACGCCCGCCCGAACGCATGGCTTCCTTGAAACCTTCCAAACGGCGGTAAGATCGCGGATCCATACGTGCGCCAAGGAACCCGATGCGCTTATAGCGTTTTTGCACCAGATGTGTTCCCGCCGCACGCCCGCCTTCGAAATGCGAAAACCCGACCATCATATCGATCGGGTCATCTCCGGTTTCCATGATCTGCACCACCGGGCAGCTGGCATTCTGCAAAAGTTCACGGGTTGCCGCAGTCTGATCGGTCCCGGCAACAATCATTGCCGACGGTCCCTGCCCCAGAAACGTGCGCACCAAGCGTTCTTCATCCTTCGCCACATAGCGCGAATTGCCGAGCTGAACCTGAAACACGCCGTCATCGAGTTCGTCATAGATGGCGCGCAGCGTGTCGGCAAACACGTTGTTGGTCAGGGACGGAACAATCACACCAACAATGTTGGAGCGTGTCGATGCCAGTGCGCTTGCATGGGAATGCGGCACGTAGTTAAGCTTTTTCACCGCATTGTTGATTTTGCGCCTGAGGTGATCTGACACCTTTGACGGGTCGCGCAATGCACGTGAGACCGTAATGGTACTGACCCCTGCCTTCTCGGCAACGTCAGAAATAGTTGGCCGCCCGGCCCCTTTGCGTTTCCTCATACCCCTACATTTATTACGTCTTTTATACATCGACAAGAGCCTTGAAGATTAGGCTGTTGACTCAATGTTAGCGCTAACATTATGTTAGCGCTAACATTACGCACAACAGGGCAAACCAAAGCAACAATTAGCCCTGCAAAAAAGTAACCGGGTGGAAATATCTAAATGCATCGACAAGCTCATTATGTCGTGATCATGGGCGTCGCAGGTTCGGGAAAAACCGAAGTCGCGCGCCGCATTGCCGAGGCGACCGGCGACTGCTGGCTTGATGCAGACGATTACCATCCTGTTGAAAATGTCGAACATATGCGCCGCGGGCAGCCGCTTAATGATGACATGCGCTGGCCGTGGCTAAGTGCAGTTGCGGATGGTGCCCATACCAGATCAAGTATCGATGACACCGCTGATGCGCGCACGGATGGTGCGCAAAAAGTGTTTATCGCTTGTTCCGCGCTCAAACGGCGCTATCGCGATTTTCTATGCCGGAAACTTGATCCGGTAACGTTTGTGTTTCTGGACGGTACACGTGATGTGATCCAGACGCGGCTCGAACGCCGTGTCGGACATTTCATGCCGTCCGCCTTGCTAGACAGTCAGCTTGCAGATCTTGAACCGCCGGGGCCGGACGAGAACTGTGTGACTGTCTCGATTGATGCCCCGATCGACACCGTTGTTGCCATGGCAATCGATAACCTCGCAGCCCATGAAAACAGCGGCTCTTCCACTGTAAAAGATAACACCGCCGGAAAACCGGAACTCCAGGGAGAAGACAAATGACCAAGTCTCTTAAATCGCTCGCAGGAGCAACCTTTATTGCGACTCTGATCGCAGCGGCGCCTTTTGCCGCCAATGCGCAGGAATTCACCCTCAAGATCCAGTCAAGTGACGCCGCAGGCGTGCCGAACTTTGAACTGGAGCAGGAATGGGCTGAGCGCGTTGAAACCATGACGGGTGGCCGCGTTGACGTGGAAATGCTGCCGGTCAACTCTATCGTTGAGCACAACGAAACCCAGGATGCGATTGCCGCAGGCATTCTGGACGGCCACATCACCGATACCAGCTACTTCACCGGTAAAGATCCGGCATTCGGCCTGATCGCGAACCCGGTTGGCGCATGGTCGGCACCGTCCGAAATGCTGCGCTTTGTTGAATATGGTGGCGGCAAGGAACTGATGAACAGCCTGCTTAACCCGCGTGGTTTGCAGTTCATCGGTGCCGTAACCCCTGGCCTCGAAGCGTTTGTTTCTTCTGTGCCGCTGGATGGCGTTGCCGACCTCAAGGGCCTGAAGATGCGCGCCCCGGAAGGCATGGTTCAGCAGGTATTTGCTGCTGCTGGTGCCGCACCGGTGAACATTCCGCAGTCCGAAGTCTTTACGTCACTTGATAAGAAAGTGATCGACGCTGCGGATGCCACCGTGTTCTCGACCAACCAGGCAATGGGCCTGCATGATGTTGCAAAACATCCGGTCTATCCGGGCTTCCATTCCATGCCGATGCTTGAAGTCTCGATCAACAAGACCAAATGGGACTCGATGCCAGAAGATATCCAGGCGATCCTTGAAATGTCGGTCCGTGATCTGGCCCATGACATGGACGCACGTCTGGCAATGAAAGACATGGAAGCCGTCGCAAAGGCCCGTTCAGAAGGTGGTGTCACCATTCACAACTGGTCGGCTGAGGAACGTGCGAAGTTCCGTCAGATTGCCACCAGCCAGTGGGAAAAAGTTGCGGCACGTTCAGAAGACGCTCAGCGCGTTTATGATACCCTTGTCGAGTATCTGAAATCCCAGGGCCTGATCTAAGTCAGATCATCTCTGACCGACAGCGCGATATTCCCGCGCTGTCGGCAATGTGATGCAATACAATCCGGCAAGCCCCGATTTCCGAGACGTTTTCGGGGTGGCGGCCTCCCCGTCGCCGGGTTGTATTGTACCTTGTCACAAGGAATATTCGACATGTCCGAAACTCCTCAGCACTTGCCGCTGCCCGAACCAGAAGAAGTTCAGGAACAGCCGCTTGTCGTTTCTGGCCTCCTTGGCCGCTTGATCACAAAAACTTCAAACGTATTTGCCCTTGGCTTTCTGTTGTCGATGGCAACGTTGATTTACGAAATCGTGATGCGTCATGTATTCAACAGCCCAACACTCTGGGCGCATGAAACAACGACGTTCATCTGTGCCATTGGTTTTGTATTTGGCGGTCTGTTTTGCGCCGCCCGTGATAAACATATTCGCGTGGTCATCCTCTATGACATCGTTGGCCCGAAAATGCGCAAGACACTGGATGTTTTCATATCCGTGGTTTGCATGATTTCGTCTGGCTTCTTTGCATGGGCGGCCTGGCTGATGGTCGAGCGTGCGGCTTTCACGCCTACCGGTGATATTCACCTTGAAACCACCGGCAGCGCTTTCAATGCACCCTATCCCGGCGTTCTCAAGGTTTTCTTGTTTCTCACTCTGATTGTTTTGACCGTGCAGTTTCTGGTGCAGGCATTCAACTATGCCCGCAAGGCACCGATCATGCCGGCCTCACATACACTTAGTGATTGATCTTGCGGATTTGCTGCGCGCTTCGTGCAACACCGCGCCCGATAAACGATGTTTGGCCCGTTGGCCCCTGATCCCATTTTCGATCTCACGCTTAATCAAGGCGAGCGGCGAGACAGGATAGATCCATATGTTTGAATTACAGTCCCTTGGCATTGAATACGGCACGCTCGCCATGTTCGTTTTGCTGCTTGGTTTTCTTTTGACCGGCATGCCGCTTGCGTTCGTGACCCTTTTGATTGCCCTTATTTTTACCCTTGGCTGGTTTGGTCCGATGGCGGTGCCACTGATTACCAGCAGGGTATATTCATTTGTTTCATCCTTTGTTTTTGTCTCGGTGCCGATGTTCGTGCTGATGGCAGCGATCCTTGACCGATCCGGGATTGCGCGGGACTTGTTTGATGCCATGCGTCTTTTTGGCGGCAGACTTAAGGGCGGCGTTGCCGTTCAGACCATTTTTGTCGCCGTGATCCTTGCTGCCATGAGCGGCATTATCGGCGGCGAGATTGTCCTGCTTGGCCTGATTGCCCTGCCCCAGATGCTCCGCCAAGGCTATGACAAGAACCTTGCAATCGGTGTTGTCTGTGCCGGTGGGTCGCTTGGCACGATGGTGCCGCCATCGATTGTTTTGATCATTTACGGCCTGACCGCAAACGTTTCGATTGGCGATCTGTTTACATCGGCCTTTTTGCCGGGCTTCATGCTTGCAGGCTTCTATGTCGCCTATGTGCTGTTTCGATCATATACCGGCAAAAATATTGCCCCGCCCCCGCAGACTGAAAAGATCCCGCATGCCGAAAAGATGCGCCTTCTCAAAGGTCTGTTCTTGCCGATCTCGGTTGTTTTCTGTGTGCTGGGCTCGATCTATGGCGGCATTGCATCCGTGACAGAGGCATCGGCGGTTGGTGTGGCCGGTGTGATCCTTTCCACCGTTTTGCGGCGCGAATTCTCGCTTTCCATGCTTAAGGCGGCGGCGCTTCAAACACTGTCGACCTGCGGCATGATTGTCTGGATCGGCATCGGGGCTTCCGCCCTTGTCGGGGTGTTTAACCTGATGGGCGGGATCAAGTTCGTTTCAAGTCTGATTACCGGCATTTCCGATGATCCGACCGTGATCATTCTGTTCATGATGCTGATCCTGTTTGTCTTGGGCATGTTCCTTGACTGGGTGGGCATCGCGCTTCTGACCATGCCGATCTTTGTACCGATTGTCCGCGAGCTTGGCTTTGATCCGGTCTGGTTCGGTGTGCTGTTTGCCATGAACATGCAGGTCAGCTTCCTGTCCCCGCCATTTGGGCCAGCCGCGTTTTACCTTAAATCGGTGGCGCCACCGGATATATCGCTTGGCGATATCTTCAAGTCGCTTCTGCCCTTTATCTGCCTGCAGATTTTGGCCGTGGCACTTCTGATCATCTTCCCGGGTCTTGCCGGGGGCTAAGACCGAAAACCAAGAACGAAACGAAAAAAGGCGGGACCAATATTGGTCCCGCCTTTTGTTCTTAAAACTGAATGCCTAGTCCGAGACCGGGAAGCGCATGGTGACGAATTCCTCGGCCGCGGACGGATGAACCGCAACAGTCTGATCGAATTGGGCCTTGGTCGCGCCCATGCGGACAGCAATCCCGATGCCCTGAATGATTTCAGCCGCATCCGGGCCGACCATATGGGCACCAAGCACCACATCGGTGGTTTTATCGACAATCAGCTTCATCAGCGTTTTTTCATCCCGTCCCGAAAGGGTGTGGCGCATCGGTTTGAAGGTCGATTTATAGATTGCCACATCAAGTCCCTTGGCGCGGGCCTCTTCCTCGGACAGGCCAACGGTGCCAACCGGTGGCTGGCTGAAAACGGCGGTCGGGATGGCCTGATAGGACATTGACCACGGCTTGCCGCCATAGACGGTATCGGCAAACGCCATGCCTTCCTTGATGGCCACCGGAGTCAGCTGCACGTGATCACGCACATCGCCCACAGCATAGATGTTCGGAACGCTGGTTTGCAGGCCAGCATTGGTGATGATCGCACTTCTGTCGTTCAGCTCAACACCGGCTTGTTCAAGACCCAGACCATGGGTTTTCGGCTCGCGACCTGTGGCAAACATGATGGCATCAACATCCTGATGATCGCCGCCCGTCAGGGTCAGTTTCAATGAGCCGTCATCATTCTTGGCAATCGCGGTAACATTGGTGTGCAAGCGCAGATCAATGCCCTTTTTGACGATCTCCTCAGCCAGATGGTTGCGGATGTCATTGTCAAAGCCACGCAGGATCTGGTCACCGCGATAGAACTGGGTCACGTTTGCGCCAAGCCCGGCAAAGATACCGGCAAACTCGACAGCAATGTAACCGCCACCAACAACCGCGATGCGTTCGGGCAAGTCTTCAAGGTGGAAGGCCTGATTGGATGAAATCGCATGTTCGATGCCCGGAATATCGGGCATGACCGGCGTGCCGCCCACCGCAATCAGAATGCGTTCGGCGGTCACCGTCTTGTCGCCGACCTCAAGCGTGTGGGCATCTTTCAGAACCGCACGGCTTTCAAACAGTTCGACATTCGAACCCTTCAGAAGGCTTTTATAGATGCCATTCAGACGTTCAATCTCGGCATCCTTGTTGGCGATCAGGGTTTTCCAGCTAAAGCTCGGCTCGCCCGGAAGGGTCCAGCCATAAGCGGATGCATCTTCGAAATCCTCGGCAAAGTGTGCACCGTAAACCAGAAGCTTTTTCGGCACACAGCCACGAATCACGCAGGTGCCACCGACCTGGCTTTCCTCGGCGATGGCGACCTTTGCACCATATCCCGATGCCACGCGGGCGGCGCGCACGCCCCCTGAACCGGCACCGACAACAAACAAATCAAAATCATAGTCCGACATGCGGAAGTTCCTGTTTTTTGCTCAATGAGACAACTTGGCGCCAAATGTAGGGCGAATTTGCCAAGAGTCGAGACCAAACACGGTAAACCGGGCGTAAAATCCACGTGAAATGAACTGAAAGCGTCTGCAAAGGCGCAAGATGCTGTTGTGGGATAGCTTTTATAAACTTTCGCGCTATATGATGGCAAAGACGCGATGGGGATTGCGACAACTTTGATAGGATTTTATCCATGAACGACCATATCCACGGTCAGGATGCGTCTTTTGACAATGCACCGCGCTATACCGATGAGCGCGGCGGAAATACCGCCCTTGTCTGTTACGGGCTTATGATCGCAACCCTGTTTACGGCGTTTGCCACAGGTCTGATTGCGCTGATCGTTTCCTATATCGCACGCGAAGACGACAATCACTGGACCAACAGTCACTATACCTTCGTCATCCGCACATTCTGGATCAGCATCCTGTATGCCATCATCCTTGGTTTCTTTACCTTCGTGATTGGCTGGATCCCGCTTCTGGGCTGGGCGATTGTCGGGTTGATGGCGCTTTACACCACCGCCTGGTTTATCGGGCGCAATGTGATCGGCCTACTGCGCGCATTGAACGGCCGTCCGATTGACAACCCGCAAAGCTGGTTCTTTGGCTGACCCTAAATTGCGGTGCAATCGGGTCAAAGACTGTTTGTCCGATTGCACCGGACTCCCCGGCCCGTTAAAGTTGCCAACGAACAACATCTGAAAAGAACATTCGATACGGACAGGGGTTTAAAAGTGGCGTCGTCTGCGCAAGGGTCTGGCGATAAAATGCGCTGGGAAGATCTTCTTTCTTCTCATCGGCTTGAATTCAAGGATGGCAAAATTCGCCTGCCCGAAGGCGCCCCCTATCCGACACCCGATGGCCGAAGCCCGTTTCAGATCGATGTCGACCGGGTGATTTTTTCATCCTCGTTCCGGCGTCTGCAAAACAAGACGCAGGTCCACCCCCTATCCGAAAACGATCATGTCCATACCCGCCTGACCCACACGATCGAGGTCGGCTCGGTCGGGCAATCATTGGGCCTGATGGCTGGTGCACATATCGTCAAAAACCTGCCCAAAGGATCGGAAACCACCGTGGCCGATATCGGTTACATGGTGCAGGCAGCATGTCTTGCGCACGATATCGGCAACCCGCCATTCGGGCATTCCGGCGAGGACGCCATCAATGAATGGTTCACAACATCGCGCCTTGCCAAGGATGAGCTGACATCACGCCTTTCCGGGCCGGAGCTTGAAGACCTGCGTCATTTTGAGGGCAACGCCCAAGGGTTACGCATCATCAGCCAGCTTGAAATGAAGCGCTTTGACGGCGGGCTTAACCTGACCTACGGCACGCTGGGCAGTTTCATCAAATATCCGCGCAGCACGTCGGTGCCTGATGCCCGCCGCAAGGAATATACCGGCCTTAAAAAGCCCGGCTATTATCAGGCCGAACGGAACATTGCGCAGGCGATTGCAAAGGTTTGCGGCCTGTCCCCGCTTGAAGGATTTGATGGCGCATGGCGGCGTCATCCGCTGGTGTATCTGGTCGAGGCCGCCGACGACATTTGCTATTCCGTGGTCGATCTTGAAGATGGCTGGGAACTGGGCTGTGTCAGCTTCGAGGAAGTCGAACGTGCGCTTGCCCCGATTGCCCGCCACCCGGAAAAATATGACGGCGATGCCGAACAGCGCTGGAAAGACCTGCGCGCTGAGGGCTGGTATGCCGAGAAGTCGGAAAATGACCGGATCGGCTTCCTGCGCGGCAAGGCGATTGGCAATCTGGTCAAGGCCGCAGTTGATGCCTTCATTGAGCATGAAGACGCGCTTCTTGCGGGCACGATTGAAGGCGATCTTCTTGCTAACACACCGTTGGGCCCCCATGCCAAGGCGTGCAAGAAACTGGCTGTTCAGAAGATCTATAACGCGCCGCATGTCCTGCCGATCGAGATGGCCGGGTTTGAGGTCATAAATGGTCTGCTTGACAGTTTTGTTCGTGCAGCCATCGACATTGACGAGCACAAAAATCACGGCAAACGTCTGCCACCGCAGGCCGACCGGATCGACAAGCTGTTATCGGGCAAACTGATGGCCGCCCCCGACCTTTACAGCCGCCTGATGCGAGTCATGGATTACATATCGGGCATGACGGACCGCTATGCGGTCACCCTGTTTCGAAAACTTCAGGGCATTACGATCTAACAAAAAACCCGGCCATCTGGCCGGGTTTTTCATGAAAGCCTGATTGGGCTTAAATGATGTAGTGAATGCCGCACTCGGTCTTGTCCTGCCCGGCCCAGCGTCCGGCACGGACATCGGTCGAATTCGGGTCAACACGTTCGGTGCAGGGCATGCAACCGATCGACAGGAAGCCTTCGGCCTCAAGCGGATGACGCGGCAACGCGCGATGTTCAAAGATGTCTTCGATATCCTCGCGCTTGTACCCCGCCAGCGGATTGATCTTGATCCGCGATCCTGCCGGTTCGACTACCGGCAATGCATCGCGCTCACCACCATGGAAACGTTTGCGGCCGGTCAGCCATGCGTCAAAGCCTTCGAGTGCACGCTGAAGCGGCTCCACCTTGCGCAAATAGCAGCATTTCGCGGTGTCCGAGGCAAACAACATCCCGTTCGGATCATCTGCCTTAAGCTTTTCCTCGTCCGGCCGCATGATCTTGATATTGGTCAGGCCCAAATGATCAACCAGCTTTTCACGGTAGGTGTGCGTTTCACCAAACAGCTTGCGGGTATCAAGGAAAATCACCGGCAAGTCGCGATCAACTTCTGCGACCAATGCAAGAAGGGCCGCGGCCTCTGTCCCGAAGGACGAGGTCATGGTGATGCGACCGTTGAATTCCTCATGCACCATAGGTTCGATCAAAGCGACGCCTTGCAGATCCCCATAGCGGCTTAGCAGGTCAGCGGCCCGGTCAGTTGCCTCCTCTACAGACATGGAGCCACCCGTCACAATGTCTTCTTCACGCAATACATTCATGGCAACCACCTACGACGATCAATAAAGTCGTCGGTTTTCTCAAGTAACTGCTTCATATCTGCACCTTCGGCCTTCCACTTCTCACGTTCGGCAGAGAGAATGGACAGACGTTCAGACCATTTTGGATCAAGCCAGTGTTCTATAGCACGACGAATGCGTCCTGCAAGCCTTGGACTTTTACCATTTGTCGAAACCGTGATCATCAGATCACCGCGCTGAATGCGCGCGGGCGACGAAAAATCACAATATTGTTTGACGTCCTCGACATTGGCAATCGTGCCAACGGCCTTGGCAATAGAGGCCAGCTCGGCAGCCTTTTTAAGATCAAGGTCGATGATAAACATGATGGAGGCCGCGTTGACATCCGCCGAGTTTGGCAAATAGCGCTGCAACCGGTCACCGGCCTGTTCGGCCAGTTCGGGTATTGGCTCTTCGGAATAGACGGTGACGTATTTTGCCCCATCACCGTCAAACTGGCGCAACCGGTTCAGGGTGGCCTGACCGTTGCCGACCAAAGCGACCGAAAGTCGCGTCAGGTCCAGATTGATGGGAAACATCGTCGATCCTCTAATGCGGGTTTCTCTCTATTGCCCATAACTATGAGTGTGGATAGCGAATTATTCAATACATTTTTTATGTGTTTTATATATAAACAACACTAAATTCTGGTATTTAATAGTTACAAGCTGACTGATCCACCGGCCCCGATTTTTCCGTAAAGCTTTTCCTGCAATTCTTGCAAAACCGCCCTATATTGGGCCAAATTTCAAAACCCGTCCGCCAGAAGATACCGTCAAGAGAGCGTCCAGATGTCCAGCAGTGCCTCCCCTGCCCTGTCCGAAGTCAGCCTTGCGCAACCACAAGCCAACAAAAACGTCGCCATCTGGCTGTTTTCCTGCGCGGCGATGGTGTTCATCATGGTGGTGATCGGCGGCTTGACGCGCCTGACTGAATCAGGGCTTTCGATTGTGGAATGGCGCCCCTTCACCGGCATCATCCCGCCGATGAATGAAGCCGACTGGCAGACGCTCTATGAAAAATACAGCCAGTATCCCGAGTTCCAGAAAATCAACGCCTGGATGTCGGTCGAGGATTTCAAATCGATCTTCTGGCTCGAATTCATCCATCGCCTGTGGGGACGCTTGATCGGGATTGTGTTCTTCATCCCGTTCGTCTGGTTCCTGGCCAAGAAATCGATTGATCGCGCAACCAAGTGGAAGCTCTGGGGGCTTTTCATCCTTGGCGGTCTGCAGGGTCTGATGGGCTGGTACATGGTCATGAGCGGCCTGGTTGATCGACCAGACGTCAGCCAGTATCGCCTGACCGCGCATTTCGGACTGGCGCTGTTGATTTTCATCGCCCTTCTGTGGGTCGCCCTGCAGCAGCTTGGCCCGCGCACCACATCAACGATTTCGTCAAAACGCGCCTGGCAGTTGCTGTGGCTTATTGTGTTTACCGCACTATCGGGTGGCTTTGTCGCCGGGCTGAATGCCGGGCACATTTACAACACCTTCCCGCTGATGGACGGACAGTTGATCCCGGAAGGCCTTTATGTCTTTGATCCGGTCTGGCTGGCACCGTTTGAGGACCACATGACCGTGCAGTGGGACCATCGCTGGCTGGCAAAGCTGACCTTTGTGATGGTGCTGGTGTTCTGGTGGCGTGCTGGCAAATGGGACCTTACCCCCAATCAACGCTTTGCCACCCATCTGGTGCTGGCAGCAGCTTGCCTTCAGGTCACCCTGGGCATTTCAACGCTTCTGAGCGTTGTGTGGTTGCCTCTTGGTGTTGCCCATCAGGCCGGTGCAGTTGTTCTGGTCGGCACAGCAACCTATGCGGCCTACAAGCTGCGATACTAGTCGTCTGCCCGGTGCAGCGCTTTGCGGATACGATGCATCGAAAACCAGATCGCGCCAAGCACAAGCGGAACGGCAATTCCCGTCGCAACGCGGTCATTGATTGGCGCACCTGTGTCCTTGATCGCCTTGAACAAATAGCCCAGAAGCCCAACCGCATAATAGGTAATCGCCGCAACAGACAGTCCTTCGACCGTTTGTTGCAGGCGAAGCTGCAGTTTCACACGGCGATCCATGCTGGCCAGAAGGTCGCGGTTTTGCGCCTCAAGCAGGATATCGACGCGGGTGCGCAACAGGTTGTTGGCGCGTGCGACGCGTTTTGACAGCACTTCCAACCGATCCCCGATGTTCTGACATGTCCGCATGGCCGGCGCCAAACGACGTTCCATAAACTCGGTAATCGTCTGAACCCCTTCGATGCGTTCTTCACGAAGCTCGATCAGGCGGGCCTGCACGATGCGGTAATAGGCCCGCGCAGCACTAAAGCGGTAATTAAGGGACGCTGCCATTTCCTCGGTCTGGGCGGCCAAATCGGTCAGTTTTGAAAGCGTTTCTTCGTCATCCGCCTGCGTCTTGCTGGCCATCTCGGCTGTAATTTCCGACAGACGTGTATCAATCTCGGAAACCTTCGGGGTTGCGCAATGGGCCATGGGAAAAGCCAAAAGCGCCATCATCCGATATACTTCGATTTCCTTTAGACGCTGCACAAGACGGCCCGCCTGCAGCTGTTCCATCCCTTGATCCTTGACCAGCATGCGGCCAAAGCCGTCCCCATGCAGGCGAAAGTCGGTCCAGACTTGCGCTGTCCCGCCCAGAACCCGACTGCCGGTCAGGCCATTGTGATCAAACAACCGGGAAATTTCATCTTCGGTTCGATCGGTTTTCTCGACCACGATATGCAGCCCGACCATCAATTGCCCCGGCGTTTCCGAAAGCCAGTCCTGTGGAACAAGGTTGATCACCGGATCATCGAACGGGTTATCAAACGGCTCCATGCGCTTAAACACATATACGGTGAATTCCGCATGGCGTTCCCAGATCACGGAAAACCCGTCACAGGTCGCTTCAAAATATTTCTGATCCGGTGCCGGTGGTGTCAGACTGAACCGCTCGCAAAAGGCGATGAAATGTTCGCGAACGTTATCATCAAGCTCCTCGCCAGCGTGAAAGGCAATACAGGAACATCTCGTTGGGCTGGAAACACCGCCAAACGGGCGGGCATGAATTTCGTTATGAAGGGCGACACGCTGGGGATGTTCAACAAACATTGCCACGGGCTTTCATAATTGGCCATTGCGGTCTATATAAAGCGTTCGGGGACGGTTTTGACTGATCCCTGACAGTACCTGTATAGACGAAAGTTCAATGTGACAGAAAGCCCCTAAAACGTAAGGGAAAATACCGTCACAGGTCCTTTTATCTTTTGGGGAAAATCATTTTCTCTGGCCGAACAATCCCGGCTCCAAGGAGGCTCCATGACCGATCTTCGCACCACCGACAATCTGTTTTTCGCCAAGGGCGATCTTGATCGCGACCGGCTTGAAACACAGGTCAATGATGCGCTGGGCACTGCTGAAGACGGTGAACTTTTCCTTGAATATCGTCAATCCGAAAGCCTTGTCTGGGATGATGGCCGCCTGCGCAGTGCAAACTTTGACACCGCACAAGGATTTGGCCTGCGTGCTGTTGCCGATGAAGCCACAGCCTTTTCGCACTCCAACGAGCTTTCCAATGACGCAGTCGGTCGTGCGGCCGAAACCGTCAAGGCTGTTGGATCTGGCCGTTCCGGCAAGGTTGATCTGGGATCTATCGGGACGAATATATCGCTTTACTCCGATGTAAACCCGCTGGGCGAGGCCACGTTTGAAGCCAAGGTTGATCTGCTTGCACAGATTGATGCCTATGCCCGGTCGCGCGATCCGCGCGTTGTGCAGGTTTCGGCATCGATTTCAGGCAACTGGCAGGCTGTCCAGATCTGGCGTTCAGGTGGTCAGCGCATTGGCGATATCCGACCGCTGGTGCGTTTCAATGTTTCTGTTGTTGTCAAACAGGGCGATCGCATGGAAACCGGATCACATGGCGAAGGCGGACGCATCGGCTATGACGGGTTCTTTGATGAAAAAACCTGGAAAAAGGCGGTTGATGAATCGCTCCGTCAGGCGGTTGTGAACCTTGACTCAGTGGCCGCGCCAGCAGGCGAAATGACCGTGGTGCTTGGTCCGGGCTGGCCGGGTATTTTGCTGCATGAAGCCATCGGTCACGGCCTTGAGGGTGATTTTAACCGCAAGGGCACCTCGGCCTTTGCCGGGCTTTTGGGACAGCGGATCGCATCGCCGGGTGTGACGGTTGTTGATGATGGCACCATCCATGATCGCCGTGGATCGCTTTCAATTGATGATGAAGGCACCCCGACCCAGCAAACCGTCCTGATCGAAGACGGTATCCTGAAAGGATTTATGCAGGATCGCCTCAATGCACGCCTCACCGGGGTCAAATCCACGGGTAACGGGCGTCGCCAGTCATATGCCCACGCGCCGATGCCGCGCATGACCAACACCTATATGCTTGGTGGTGACAAGGAGCCCGATGAAATTCTGGCCTCAGTCAAAAAAGGTATTTATGCCGTGAACTTTGGCGGTGGTCAGGTCGACATCACATCGGGCAAGTTCGTCTTCTCGGCTTCGGAAGCCTATTTGATCGAAGACGGTAAACTTGGTGCGCCGGTAAAGGGTGCGACCCTGATCGGCAATGGCCCGGACAGCCTGACCAAGGTTTCAATGGTCGGCAATGACATGGCACTTGATAACGGCATCGGCACCTGCGGCAAGGACGGGCAAGGTGTCCCCGTTGGTGTCGGGCAACCAACCCTGCGTATTGACGGCCTGACTGTCGGCGGCACTGCGGTATAACCTTCGTGGTATAACCGTAAGTGCCCTTTGGATATGGCGCACACTACTTTGTGATAAATTATCTATACGCACGATCATAAACACTATCCTCCGACGAGTCACGATACCAACCTGCCGAATGGCTATCCCTGCCAGCACAAAGACCATAATCTGATTGGATATGTTCCAAACAGGTTATGGTCGTCTTTTCGGTTGCGTCGCCATCCTCTGCCAGTGACGGCATTGATTGCACCGAACGACTGCCATGACTTGCCAACGATGGGAAAGTACCTTGAATATCGGTAGATGGCAGTACGTCACGGCACTTGCGACAGCTGTATTGGTGTCACTTTCAATCGACATCCCCAAAGTTCAGGCGCAACAAAGTATTGATGTGCGCACGGATGAAGCACGGCAATTTTCCGAAGATTTCGAAAGACTGACGGATGTCACCGCCCGGGCCAATATCCTGATGCGAACCGACGACGGTGGTGACATTACCTATGCCGACATCCTTGCCAATCCGGATGACATCATCCTGAATTTCCGCTGGGCGAAGGCGCAGCTGGCGCGCGGCGAAGTCCGTGGGGCATCGGCGACGCTTGAACGCATTCTTGTCCTTGACCCTGATCTTGCCCCCGTACGCCTCTACTACGCAATCGTTCTGTATCGCCTTGACAGCCTTGACGAGGCCCGCAGCCAGTTCGACCGCCTGTTGCAAATGAACATCTCGCCCGAGGTCGAACGCAACATCCGGCAATATATCAGCGAGATCGAGCGCCGCCGGAAACGTTTGTCCCAAAGCCTGACCATGACATTGGGCAGCCAGATTGACAGCAACCGGAACGCGGCCCCGAACGACAAGATCCAGCTTCTGACCGGTACCCCTACAGCCATTACCTCAAGCGCGGACAAGCCCAATAACGACATCGCCTATGTTGGTGCCCTGCGCTATGACGTCAGTTACGATCTGGGCTATCAGGAAGGTCACGAGGTTTTCGCAAGTGTAACGGGCTATGGCAGTGATCAGGTCCAACTCGATGCACTAGATATCGGGTCGTTTTCGGTTGATCTTGGCGCACGCATTCGCGGCGGATACTGGATGCTGACCCCGACACTAAGCCAAACCGCGCAGTCGCTTTCACGAGAAAAGTACCTTACTGCACGAACCGGCCGTCTGAGGCTGGACTGGAATGTGCGCCCCTTCTTTAATCTGAACGGGGATGTCAGCTATTCTGATGAACGCTACCAGAACACGTCGGAATCAACTGCGCTTCGGCTGCACTCTGGCCAACGGTATGGCGCGCGCATTGGCGGCAACTACACGTGGTCGCCAAACAACCGCACGACGATCAACCTGACGGCCGGAAAAAAAGAAGCCGCCAGAAACTATTACAGCTACGATAGCTTGAGCGGCGAGCTAATCCATGCTTATCTGTTTGGTGGGGGAAGTTACATCAGCGGAAGCATCCGTTATGGCAAGGACCAGTACCGCGATCCGGACTTTCTAACGACCGGCAACTCACCACAACACCGGACGGATCGCACAATACGGACACGCCTGACATATGGTGCCCCGCTGTCAACGATATTGCCGACCGATTTGTTTGGGGATAGCGCAACGGCAAATCAGATACTTGGCTTTCTCGCACCAATCAACTGGTCGATTACCGGCGAGTATCTGAATACAGATTCAAACATTCCCAACTATGAATACCATAATGCACGTGCACAGGTATTTCTGACACGCCGCTGGGAGTTCTAGTGATGCAAAAGGCCAAAATTTCGCCCCTGAAGCCAACAACTGCGATCCGTCAACTTGCCATCGCAACGCTTATCTGTGCGCCGCTGGTTACCGCAACCATGTTAAGTGCACCCACACCTGCAAAGGCAGAGCTTGAAGCCGAAATGGCCGGCGTCTCAGCCGCTGTTACTGGTGAAATCACACTTTCCAAAGTCACCGGCGAAGTCGGTATTCTGGTTGAAAGTGGCATGCCGGTTTATCTCGGGGATCGGATCATCACCTCGGCCAACGCGGGCATGCAGGTGTTGTTGCTTGATGAAACGGTCTTTACCATTGGCCCGAACAGCGACGTCGCGATTGACGAGTTCGTCTACGACCCGGCTACTGGCGACGGGCGCATCGTTGCCGATATGGCCAAGGGGGTGATGCGCTTTGTCACTGGCAAAATTCCGCTTAACAATCCATCGAGCATGGATGTGAACCTGCCGGTTGGCTCAATCGGTATTCGCGGCACCATTGGACTGATCCGCTCCATGACCGCAGATCAGGCAAACCAGATCGTACCGGGCAGTTTTGACACCACGGACGCAAATACTGCAAACCAGTTGGTCTTCATGGCGGTCAATCAGGGACCGGGGCTGTCGCGCAATGACACAACATCGCGCCCGGGCGCCTTTGCCGCCTTTGATCAGAGTGGTGGTTCGCAAAACGTAACCGGCGAGAACTTTGGTGTCTTTGTCTCAGACAGCAACGTCACTACGCCCACACGGTTCCCGACCAGTGCGGCAACGTTTGACTTTTCAACGAATGTCATACGCACAGCATCACGCGATGGTGATGGTTCCGCTGCGGGAAGCAGCAACGGTTCATCATCGGGATCGTCTGGTGGCCAGCAAACAGTTTTAAGCCAACAGCAAAGCGGACAGGCCGAGACTCAAACCGGCGCATCGGGCGCACAGGCGATCAACGTTGCCATGGCACAAATGGGAACGGTCAACAGCGCCACAAACGTCAATGAAACCACGGTGATCCTGAACAACAATACGCAAAGCACGTCATCAAATTCGTCGGACGCATTTACCTATGACGGCCTTCGTGAGGTAACCAGTGGCACTACGACAACAGGCACAGTCGCAGCTAGCAGCGGTAGTTTGTCCTACAATTTTATCACTTCGGTAAATTTTGCGACCAGACAGTTATCTGTGACATTCCAAAACGTTGAAGACGGCAGCGCGTCACTCACTTCTGTCGCTCAAGGGGAAATGAAAACAAACACTGTCGATTTTTCTGGTTTGAGCGGCGAAGTTAAGTTCTCTGGCAGTGACTTTACTCCTGACACGAACTGCACCAACGGAGGATGCAATGCCACGGCAACTTTCACTGATGCCTCAAACGTTGATTTTAAACTAACAACGACGGCAGTAAGTGCTGGTGCATCTGGTTCAGCAACGCTCAATTAACTTTGTCTGGGCAGTTATCGAAAAATGCTCATGACTAAAAACAGCGTGCTGCGTTTTCAGCACTATCTGATTCCTTTGATCATACTGATCACCTGCATCTTTATCCGATGGCAAAATGTGCCGGTAATTGATCAGCTGCGTTTAACTGTTTTCGACTTTTACCAACAAATTGCACCACGCACCTACGAAGATGCCGGGGTCCGTATTGTTGATATCGATGAGCGCAGCTTACAAGAAGAAGGCCAATGGCCATGGCCGCGCACCAAGCTTTCGGAATTGCTGTATCGCCTGCGCGCCAGCGGGGCGAGTGTTGTCGGCTTTGATATGGTTTTTGCCGAACCAGATCGCACATCGCCATCACGTGTGATCGATGACTGGCCGCAAAGCCCCGAACGTGATCGCATCGCGGAAATGGCAAAGGCCTTGCCCGATCACGATCAACTGTTTGCCCAATTCATTAACGGCACCGGCAACGTCGTCACTGCTGTTCAGCTTCGCAATGGTGATCTTGACACCCTGCCCCGCCAGGTCGGGAATTTCAGTGCCGCCGGTGAAGCAGGCCGCAAACTTTCGGACTTTGTTCCGGTCTTGCCAACTGCCGCAAGGAACCTTGAAATCATCGAAGCGGCAGCGACCGGCAACGCACTGGTCAACGTTTCACCGGGGCAAGACGGGATTGTACGTCGCGTACCATTGATGGCAGCGATCGATCATGATCAGCCCGGGATTGGCAAGCCGGTCTATCCAACACTCAGCCTTGAGATGCTGCGCGTATTGCAGAACGCCCCGAAGACCATGCTGGTGCGCATGTCCGGCGCAAGCGGCAGCACGCGCTGGACCAACTCCGAAGGCATCGCGTCTGTAAGGGTTGGTGCCCTGACCATCCCGACGGATCACGCCGGGTATATGTGGGTGCATTTTACCGGACATCAGAAAGACCGATATCTGTCAGCGACTGATATCCTTGACGGCACAGTTGGGCCAGAGACCCTGCAGAACAAGATGGTTTTGCTGGGAACAAGTGCGGCAGGGTTGCTTGATTTGCGCTCCACCCCGCTTGACCGGGTCATCCCGGGCGTCGAAATCCACGCTGAAATGCTTGAACAGATGCTGCTTGAGCACTTCCTGACCCGTCCTTATTGGTCGGCAGAGGTCGAAATGCTCGTTCTTCTTGTTGTCGGGATGTTCTTTATTGTAGGCGTTCCACGCCTGGGCGCTGTTTGGCCCGCCGTCATCGGCCTTGCAATAGGCGGAAGCGCGGTTGGTATTTCCTGGTGGGCCTATACACAGGAACTTGTCCTGATTGATCCGCTGTATCCGATTGTCGGGTTGGCAGCCGTGTATCTTGCCACCAGTTCGCTTGGTTTCATGCGCACAGAGGGCGAACGCCGTCAGGTGCGGGCTGCCTTTGCCAACTATCTGTCACCGGCACTGGTGGCGCAACTGGCCGAACATCCCGAACGTCTGAAATTGGGCGGGGAAACCCGTGACATGACGTTGATGTTCTGTGATGTCCGGGGATTTACAGCAATATCGGAGGGTTTCAAATCAAACCCGCAGGGCCTGACCCGTCTGATCAACCGGCTTCTGACCCCGCTGACCGGATGCATCCTTAATCGTGAAGGCACGATTGATAAATATATGGGCGACTGCATCATGGCCTTTTGGAACGCACCACTGGATGTAGAAAACCACACCCATAATGCCTGTGACAGTGCCCTTGCGATGCGAAGCGCACTTAAGGAGCTCAACACCAACCGGGAACAGGAAGCGACCCAAGCCAATGAAACCTTCCTGCCACTTAATGTCGGCATCGGGATCAATTGCGGCGAGTGCCTTGTCGGCAATATGGGGTCCGATCAGCGCTTTGACTATTCCGTGCTGGGTGATGCGGTCAACCTTGCATCCCGCCTTGAAGGACAGTCAAAAAATTACGGCGTCGATGTTGTCTTGGGCGAGGATGTCGCCAAACGGGTTGGCGACGACTTTGCGATCATCGAACTCGACCTGATCGCAGTCAAAGGCAAAAGCGAAGCCGTCCACATTTATGCCCTTCTTGGCGACGCCGGCATGGCGTCAACCACGCAATTCAGAACCTTTGCGAATTTGCACGCTGCAATGATCAAAGCCTATCGAAGCCAGCGCTGGGAAGATGCCGAGGGACTGATCGCACAGTGCAGCGACACCGCGCATGAGTTTGCATCACTTGATGGTCTTTATGATCTCTATGCTGAACGGATTACGCTGTTCCGCACAACGCCGCCACCGACCGATTGGGATGGTGTATTCATCGCCACCAGCAAATAGCCGGCTTGCCAAGACAGCAAAATCCAAACAATCTTGGCCAACCACCAAGTGACAAAGCGCTTTTTGCCCGATCCCATTGAGGCCCCAATGAACTTTTCGTCTGACAACATCACACCAATCTGTCCGGAAATCCTTGCCGCCATTGCCGCCGAAAGCGATGCCGATGCCCTGCCCTACGGGGCTGATGACAAAAGCCGCCAGCTTGACGAAGCGTTTTCAACACAGTTTGGCATAGATGTTTGTGTTGTGCCGGTCGCAACCGGAACCGCAGCAAATGTGATTGGGCTTTCGGGGCTGGTGTCCCCGTTTGGTGGCGTGGTTTGTCATCACCACGCCCATATTAATGTTACGGAATCAACAGGCGTTGCGTTTTATGGCGGCGGGGCGAAACTACTTGGTATGGATGGGCCATCGGCAAAGATAGAAGCCGACGCGCTTGATGCCTATTTGAACAACCATGTTTCGAACGGCATGCATTCCGTGGACCCCGAATGTGTTGCGATCACGCAAAGTACCGAGTTCGGAACCATATACAGCGTCGACGAAATTCAGGCGATTGGGTCGGTTTGCCAAAAACACGATATGCGGCTTTTCATGGATGGGGCGCGCTTTGCCAATGCGGCTGCAGCTCTTGATTGCCATCCTTCCGAGATCACCTGGAAAGCCGGTGTTGACGTCTTGAGTTTCGGGGCAACCAAAAACGGTGCATTGGCTGTTGATGCGATCATACTGTTTGATCAGGAACTTCGACGTAAAACAGAACAGAACCGCAAGCGTGGTGGTCATCTGTTTTCCAAGCACCGCTATCTTGCCGCACAGCTTCTGGCTTATCTCGAAGATGACCTGTGGCTTCGCAATGCCCGCCATGCCAACGCGGCCGCACAGGCACTCGCCAAATCGCTTTCGACCATGGGGGCAAAGCCCGCCTTTGTTCCCCAGGGTAACGAGTTGTTTATCCACATGACCAATGCCCTGGCCGAGAAGCTCCGCGCGGCGGGTATTGTCTTCCGCCCGTGGCCGTCGCTTGGTCCGGATGCCTATCGTTTTGTCTGTGCATGGAACAGCCCGATCGAGATGATCAGGGCCTTGCCGGAAACCATTGATCAATAGCACGCGCTTGTCATATCGCCCCGTTGCGTGTGATACCACCACCCCTGACGCCACCCACAAGCACGAGATACAAGATGAATTTTGCCTCGGACAACGTATCGCCCTTTTGCCCGGAAGTTCTCGAAGCCCTGACAAAAGAGGCTTCTGCCAATGCCCCGGCCTATGGGGGCGATGAGATCAGCCAGAAACTTGACGCGGCTTTCTCAGAACTGTTTGGCAAAGAGGTTGCCGTGATCCCGGTGGCAACGGGTACCGCGGCAAATTGCATTAGCCTGTCTGCACTGGTGTCGCCATATGGTGGCGTGGTTTGCCATCACGAAGCCCACATAAATGAAGATGAAAGCACTGGCGTTGCCTTTTTCACGGGCGGCGCAAAACTTTTGCCGATGGATGGCCCTGCCGCCAAGCTGGATGCAAGCGACCTCTATGCCTTCATCGCAGACCGGGTTGATCGCGGTGTGCATTCGGTATCGCCGGAATGCGTGGCAATTACGCAGGCCACCGAACTTGGTGCAGTATACAGCATTGACGAGGTCAAGGCGATTGGCGAGGTCTGCCGCAAGCATGACCTGCGCCTGTTCATGGATGGCGCGCGCTTTGCCAATGCGATGGCCCATCTGAAGTGTCATCCGGCCGATGTGACCTGGAAGGCCGGGGTCGATGCCATCAGCTTTGGCGCGACCAAGAACGGTGCGATGGCCGTCGATGCAATTGTGCTGTTTGATAGCAGCCTGAAGTCTCGGGTCGAGCAGGCCCGCAAGCGCAGCGGTCACTTGCATTCCAAGCATCGCTATCTGGCGACACAGCTTCTGGCCTATATCACGGACGATGTCTGGCTCAAGAATGCCCGCCACGCAAATGAAGCGGCAAAAACCCTTGCCGAGGTACTTAAATCACAAGGTGGGGAACTTGCCCATCCGGCAGAGGGCAACGAGCTGTTTGTCAAAATGTCCCCACAACTGGCGGATAAGTTGCGTGATGCCGGGCTGATGTTCCATGGCTGGCCATCGCTTGGTGGGGATGTTTATCGATTTGTTGCGGCCTGGAACACGGATATCGTGCAAATCACCGAACTCAAGACCACCTTAGGGTAGAAATCCACGCTAAAGCGCCGGGTGAAATCAAACGAATCATTATGATTCAATAAGATATGAATCGTTTAAAAGCACATTTCAAACACGTGATTTACAGATTTCACCCGCCGAGCCTTGAAAAAAATGCACTGCTGCCCCGACAAATTTGAACAGTGAATTTCATAAAAATAACAAACACTTGACTTAAATTCATCATTCAAGCCTGACCTCGAACTACGTAAAATCCCGCAGGAACCGTTGACGATACGTAGAAACCCTGATTACTTTCCATCGTCGATTGCCAACATTCACATCTGTTGGATCGGGTAAACCTCGTCCGTTGCAAGAAGCATTGTCAAACGTGACCGGATCAATGTCACGCAGACAGCATTAATTTGTTCGGACCAGCCTTGAGGGAGGCATTTAATGAAAGCGAATTTCGTCAAAGTGGCACTTGGTGCAGGCCTGCTAGCAGCCACCGCACTTGCTGCTCCGACCGCCGCTTCGGCAAAAACCCTGGTATATTGCTCGGAAGGTAGCCCGGAAGGGTTCAACCCGTCGCTCTACACCTCAGGCACGACCTTTGATGCGTCTTCGCGTCAGGTCTTTAACCGCCTGGTACAGTTCAAGCGCGGCACCACCACCATCGTTCCGGGTCTCGCGACCAGCTGGGATGTTTCGGCCGATGGCCTGGAATACACCTTTAACCTTCGTAAAGGCGTCAAGTTCCACAGCACCGATGAATTCACCCCGACCCGTGAATTCAACGCTGACGACGTAATCTTCACCTTCATGCGTCAGTTCGACAAGGAACACCCGTATCATGGTGTTTCCGGCGGCTCTTACGAGTACTTCAACGCCATGTCGATGCCGGACCTGATCAAGGACATCGTCAAGGTTGACGACTACACCGTGAAATTCGTCCTCAATCGTCCGGAAGCTCCGTTCATTGCCAACATGGCCATGGACTTCGCATCGGTTCTGTCGGCTGAATACGCAGACGTCATGATGGAAGCAGGCACCCCGGAAGCCGTTGACCTGAACCCGGTCGGCACCGGTCCGTTCCAGCTGGTTACCTATCAGAAAGATGCGGTTATCCGTTACAAGGCATTCCCGGAATACTGGGAAGGCCCGGCAGCCATCGATAACCTGATCTTCGCCATCACCCCGGACAGCACTGTTCGTTACCAGAAGCTTCAGGCTGGCGAATGCCATGTCATGCCGTACCCGAACCCGGCTGATCTGGAAGCGATGGACGCAGACGCTGACATCAACCTGCTGAGCCAGGAAGGTCTGAACGTTGGTTACCTCGGTTACAACACCGCAAAAGAACCGTTCACCGATCCGAAGGTTCGTAAAGCACTGAACATGGCGATCAACAAAGACGCCATCATCGAAGGTGTTTATCAGGGTGCCGGTTCTGCGGCGAAAAACCCGATCCCGCCGACCATCTGGTCTTATAACAACGACACCGTTGATGATCCGTATGATCCGGAAGCAGCCAAAGCCATGCTGGCAGAAGCTGGTTATCCGGACGGCTTCACCACCGACATCTGGGCCATGCCGGTTCAGCGTCCTTACAACCCGAACGCACGCCGTATGGCTGAACTCGTTCAGGCTGACTGGGCTGCAATTGGTGTGAATGCCGAAATCGTTTCCTACGAGTGGGGCGAATACCTTGAGCGCACCAAAAAAGGTGAACAGGGTACCTTCATGCTCGGTTGGACCGGTGACAACGGCGACCCCGACAACTTCCTCGCAGTCCTTCTGGGTTGTGACGCAGTTGGTGGTTCGAACCGTGCACAGTGGTGCAACGAAGAGTTCGACAACCTGATTCAGCAGGCAAAAACCACTTCGGACGTTCTCGAGCGTACCCGTCTGTACGAAGAAGCTCAGGTTGTCTTCAAACGTGAAGCACCGTGGGCAACCATCGCACACTCGATCGTTTTCGAGCCGGTCCGCAACGAAGTTGTTGACTACAAAATCGATCCGTTCGGTGGTCACATCTTCTATGGTGTGGATCTCGCTGAGTAAGCGCACCAAAATTTAGTCAGAGAGGCCCGGATTTCCGGGCCTCTTTGCAATTTCGTAAAAGAGAGAGACATCCGGACGGACAAACCGCCCGGAGATAAAAAGGCCCGATGGCATGCTAGGATTCCTGTTTCGCCGTTTGGGGGACATCATCCCGACCTTCTTCGGTGTCACCCTTCTGGTATTTTTCCTGATCCGCCTTATTCCCGGCGATCCAATTTTGATGTTGGCCGGCGAACGTGGCGTTGATGCGGAACGATACGCAGAACTTCAGGCACAATACGGCTTTGACCAGCCGATTATTGTCCAGTATTTCGATTATTTGGTGGGCGTATTCCAGGGCGATCTTGGCAAGTCCTTTGTCACCAAAAAGCCTGTTATCGACGAATTCCTGACCCTGTTCCCCGCAACAGTCGAACTGGCCCTGATGGGCATCCTGTTTGCGGTGTTCATTGGTGTGCCGCTCGGCGTCCTTGCCGCGATCAACCGTGGCAAATGGATTGACCACCTGACGATGTCGATTTCCCTGACGGGCTATTCGATGCCGATTTTCTGGTGGGCCCTGCTTCTGATCATGTTCTTTTCGACCACCCTGGGCTGGACGCCGGTTTCCGGGCGTCTGTCCGTCATGTACTTCTTTGAACCGGTCACCGGTTTCATGCTGATCGACAGCCTTCTGAGTGGCGAAAAAGGCGCTTTTTCCAGCGCAGTCAGTCACCTGATACTGCCAACCATTGCCTTGGGCACAATCCCGATGGCGGTGATCGCACGTATGACGCGTTCCTCCATGCTTGAAGTCCTGGGCGAGGAATATATCCGTGTCGCCCGGGCCAAGGGTTTGGCACCTTTCCGCGTCATCATGGTTCACGCCTTGCGCAATGCGCTGATCCCTGTGATTACGGTCATTGGCCTTCAGGTCGGTGTTCTTTTGGGCGGCGCGATCCTGACCGAAACGATTTTCTCCTGGCCGGGTATTGGCAAATGGATCATCGAGGCAATGAACCGTCGAGACTACCCAACCATTCAGGGTGGAATTCTGATGATTGCCTTCGTTGTGATGACAATGAACCTGATCGTTGATCTTCTTTACGGGGTTGTTAATCCCCGTATCCGGCACAAGCGTTAAGGGGAGCTGCGAAACATGACCGAGAACACAACCCCGTCCGCAGCCCCGGCATCTAACGTTGCCCAAGAAGTTGTTGAGCCCGTTGGCGCACCGCCAAGCCCGCTGCGTGAGACCTGGGCATATTTTAAAACCAACCGTGGTGCTTTCACGGGCCTGATCGTCATTGGCTTCATTCTGTTCCTTGCTTTGACGGCACACTGGATCGCGCCATTCGACCCAATCGCCCAAGACCGTACCGCGTTCCTCAAACCGCCGATCTGGATGGAAGGTGCCGATCCGCGTTACATCCTTGGTACCGATGCGGTTGGACGTGACATCCTGTCGCGCCTGATCCATGGCGCACAGTTGTCGGTTTCGATTGGTGTGGCAGTTGTCATCCTGTCGATGATTGCCGGCATCGTGCTTGGAATGGTTGCGGGTTACTTCCGCGGCTGGATCGAAGTCGCAGTCATGCGTCTGATGGATATCATGCTGTCGCTGCCCAGCCTGATCATGGCACTGGCGATTGTTGCCATCCTCGGCCCGGGCCTTGAAAACGCTATGCTGGCCATCGCGATCGTGCAGTTGCCGCATTATGTGCGCCTGACCCGTGCCTCTGTCGTATCCGAGCTCAACAAGGAATATGTCATCGCATCGCAGATTGCCGGTGCCGGTCATGTCCGCCAGATGTTCGTCAATATCCTGCCGAACTGCATGGCACCGCTGATCGTTCAGGGCACGCTTGGTATTTCAAGCGCGATCCTTGATGCTGCCGCCCTTGGCTTCCTTGGTCTTGGTGCGCAGCCGCCGCTGCCGGAATGGGGCACCATGCTGTCCGAAGCCCGTGAATTTGTGGGCTCCGCTTGGTGGGTAATCACCTTCCCCGGCCTTTGCATCCTTGTCACCGTGCTTGCCTTCAACCTGATGGGTGATGGCCTGCGCGATGCCCTTGATCCCAAGATGAAACGGTAAGTCATGGCTCTTCTCGAAGTAAAAAACCTGACAGTCGAGTTCGGCTCCGAAGACAAGCCGTTTCGTGCTGTTGATTCCGTAAGCTATTCCGTTGATCGCGGCGAGGTCCTTGGCATCGTCGGTGAATCAGGCTCGGGCAAGTCGGTCTCGTCACTTGCCGTCATGGGCCTGATCGATTTTCCCGGTCGCGTGACCGCAGATGCCCTGACCTTTGATGGTCAGGATCTTCTGACCATGCCCGCAAAACGTCGCCGTCAGATCACCGGCAAAGACATTGCCATGATCTTTCAGGATCCGATGTCGGCCCTCAATCCGTGCTTCACCGTCGAAGCCCAGATCATGGAGGCCCTTAAGGTCCATGAGGGCGGCAACAAAAAGCAGCGCCGTGAACGCACGCTTGATCTGCTTAATCAGGTGGGCATTCCGGATCCGAAATCGCGCATGACCGCCTATCCGCATCAGCTTTCTGGTGGCATGAGCCAGCGTATCGTCATTGCCATGGCGATTGCATGCAACCCGCGCCTTCTGATTGCCGATGAACCGACCACGGCCCTTGATGTGACCATTCAGGCCCAGATCATCGACCTGCTTTTGAAATTGCAGGAAGACAGCGACATGGGCCTTTTGCTGATCACCCATGATCTGGCACTGGTGTCCGAGGCAGCCAATCGCATTCAGGTCATGTATGCCGGTCAGCTGTTTGAAAGTGGCCCGGCCGACAGCATCTTTGCCGCACCTCGCCATCCTTACACGCAGGCATTGCTCGAAGCACTGCCGGAACGTTCCGAAGGCCATGACCGTCTTCGGACCATCCCAGGCGTGGTTCCCGGTCAGTATGACCGCCCGGCGGGCTGCCTGCTGGCACCGCGTTGCCGTTATGCCAATGAAAACTGTGTGAAAGCGCGCCCGGAAGTTTCCGACTTCAACGGTCGTGATGTGCGCTGCTTCTATCCGCTTAATGATCAGGGCCAGCCAACCGGCATGGCCACCGGGGAGACTGTGTAATGAGTTTTCTGGATGCCAAACCCGGTGTTCCGCTTCTGGAATCCGATGATCTTGTCCGTCACTACGATGTTAACCGTGGCATTGGCAAACCCGGTGCGACCGTCAAGGCGCTTGATGGTGTTTCCTTTGCGCTTGAAACGCAAAAGACCCTTGCGGTTGTTGGTGAGTCAGGTTGTGGTAAATCGACCCTTGGCCGTCAGCTGACCCTGATTGAAAAGCCGACCTCGGGCGCGCTTAAACTCAATGGCACCGAAGTTGGCGATCTGACCGACAAGGAGGCCAAGCAGTTCCGCCGCACGGTTCAGATGATCTTCCAGAACCCTTACGGGTCACTGAACCCGCGCAAGAAGGTCGGGCAGATCCTGGCAGAGCCGGTTCTTTTGAACATGGATAGTCTTGGCCGCAAGGAGCGTGAAGAACGCGTGCGCGCCACCATGGCAAAGGTTGGCCTGCGTCCGGAATTCTATCAGCGTTATCCGCATATGTTTTCCGGTGGTCAGCGTCAGCGTATCGCGATTGCCCGTGCCCTGATCCTTGAACCGAAGGTCATCGTCGCGGACGAGCCGGTTTCAGCCCTTGATGTGTCGGTGCAGGCACAGGTTCTGAACCTGATGATGGACCTACAAGAAGAGATGAATGTTGCTTATGTTTTCATCTCGCATGATCTTTCTGTCGTCAGACATATTGCAGATGACGTCATGGTGATGTATCTCGGTCGCGTCGCTGAAAAAGGACCAACCGAAGAGATTTTCGCCAAGCCGCTGCACCCCTATACACGGGCGCTTCTGGCGTCGGCACCAAAGATCGATCCGACACAACGTGTGAAGACAGAACCGCTGACCGGCGAGCTGCCATCACCGATCAACCCGCCATCGGGCTGTGCGTTCCATAAACGCTGCCCGTTCGCGACCGAGGAATGCGCGAAAGTTCGCCCGGAACTGCGCAATTTCGAGGGCCGCGAAGTGGCGTGCCATCGGGTCGAAGAAATCGCCTGACAACAGGCGATCGCCCGGAAAGCCTAACAGCTATCCAGGTAGACAAGGGAGCAAGGGGGCGCGCTTTTAACAAAGCTGCGCCCCTGCGCATTTCTGAGGATATCTTGCCTGAATTAGGCCGTCGTACGTGACCGGTCGGTGAGTGCAAGCAAAACACCTGCCCCGACCAGAAGCGTGCCCGATACACGGTTAAGCACACGCATATGGCGGGCTGACTTGATCAGGCCCTTAACCTGCCCGCCCAGCAGTCCATAGGCCAGCAAAACGCTGGTTTCCATGGCAATGAATGTCACGCCCATGACGGTGAATTGCGGCCCGTATGCCACCGCCGGATCAAGGAATTGCGGGAAGAAGGCTGTAAAGATCAGGATCGCCTTGGGATTGCCAATCGCGGTCAGGAATTCGGTCTTGGCAAGCTTGAATGGGCCCGGATTGTCCATAAGGGTCATCTGACCGGTGCTATCACCATCCTCATTGACTTTGGCAAACCAGCTTTTGATGCCAAGCCAGACCAGATACACCGCCCCGCCCCATTTGATCACGAAAAAGGCCGTTTCGCTGGCAGCAAGGACAACACCAAGCCCGGCAGCCGTGACTGAAATCATCAGGATAAACGCCACGATACGGCCAATACCGCCCACTGCCGCAGACGACACGCCATAACGCGCACCATTAAAGATCGCGAGAAGATTATTGGGGCCGGGCGCCATCGCCAATGCGATTGCCGCCCCGGCAAACAGAAGCCAGGTATCGAACTGCATGGGGCTAATCCTGTATTTCGTGGTGGCACAAGAATTGGCAATGCCAACCCTTGGTTGGTGTCACAACGATATCGCCCGAAAATCAATCACGCGTCAATGCCGTAATCATCTCGGAAGCTGCCGGCCACTTTGCCGTCAATGCCGCACGTTTACCCATGGAGAAATCGGCAAAATCAAAGCCCGGCGCAACGGTACAGCCCAGAAGCGCAAACTTGCCACCAGGTTTGAGGCGCGCGCCCTGCCAGACATTTTTCGCCACCACCATTTGCGGTTTCTGCCCGGCCATCAGATCCTTGCCAATCTCGACATGCTTGTGGGTGCCATCTTCGAACAGTTGGAGCTGTTCGACCGCATCGCCGATATAGTGATGGAAAATCTCGTCACTGGTCAGGATATGCATACCCGAAAAGGTATCCGGGGTCAGAAGATAATAGATCGCGGTCCCAGTGCTGCGCACGCCAAGATACCGGTTGCCGGGGTTACAGGTTTCAAACGCGCGAAATGTTTCCGCGTAATAGCCCCCCTCGGGGTGTGGTTGCAGGTCAAGCTTGGCGATCAAATCGTCGATGGTGATGTCGTCTGACATGATGGGCTCCCTGTAACCGACCGGATTGTTTTACCCATCATGACGAAAAAAGGGGGACGGCGCAAACCATCCCCCTTTGGATATCCCAAAACAGCAAGTCTTAGTTGCTGTTCATTTTCATGCTGCCATGGCCCTGCCCCGTGCCAGCCTTGCCTTTCGGCCCCATGGACATTGTGTTAAGCACATCAATGGTCACCGGCACGTCGCCAGTCTTTTCAAATTCCAGTGTAATGTCGACCTTCTGGCCTTCTTCAAGCGCCTCATTCAGGCCGATGAACATGACGTGATAACTGCCCGGTTTGAAATGCACCGAACCATGCATCGGCACTTCAACACCACCCTGCACTTGGCGCATCTTCATCACATTGTTTTCCATGATGTGGCTGTGAAGTTCAGTACGGTCGGCAAGATCACTGCGTACACCAACAAGGCGATCAGCGGCACCGCTATTCACAACATCAAAGAAGGCAGCGCCATTGCGCACCATACCCTTGGATGCCTTGGCCCACGCATCCTTGACTTCGATATCAGCAGCAAAGGCGTTGGTGACGATAAACAGCGACGCAACGGTCGCAAAAATTGCAAAAAGCTTTTTCATGATAGTCCATCCTTCAGGCAGCCTGCATCCGCAGGTCTGCGATTTCAGTAATCGAGTTTTGACTGGTCTTTGAAATCAGATGGAAATGGGTGGCGCCCGGGAATGCCGAATGCGCGGAACATCGTTTCCCGCGGCCAAAACAGTCGCCTCGGCGTAGCTTACATGATGGGCAACGGGAACCGGTGCCACATCAGGCAGTTCAATGGCCGCCATTGCCCCGTGATGATTTGCACAAAGCGGACAAAACGCATGGGCGGGCATTTCGTCGGATTGACCGGATGCATCGGAGGTTACCACACCGACAAGCGCATCAACCGAAACCAGTTCGATGCCCGCAGGCGTACAAATCAGAAGATAATCACCACCCGGTGCGATTTCGGTTGCCGATGCGGTGGATATGCCACTTGCCTGCCCGCTTAGGAGTGCCGGGACAAGACCGGATTGGGTCACGCCAGCAAACAAAACAACCAACGCCATCAGCCATGTCTGAACGACACGGCGCAGCGACAGGCCGCCTAACCGGCGATTATGGCGTTTGCGCGTGAACATGGACTGGATATGCATGATTCAAACAGCACCCGCAATGATATTGATCATTGCATTCGACCAATTTCGCACTAATGTCCGCGTGAATTCCACAATGCGGAACCCAAAAGAATGTCAAAGCGTGCCACCGGATCTACTGTCAAACTACCTCATCCGGGACTGCCCGATGCCGATTGGGGGGATTCATTTGTCATTACTGTCGACCAACCCGACTTATCGGCGAAACAAGCCGCGCGGCATGTGATCAATTCGGCACCCCGATGGTATCATCGCCTGCTGGCGCTTCGGAACCTTCTGGTAAAGCCCTTTGGCCTTAAGACTGACGCTGATCTGGCCGACACCGGGGCTGGTACCATCGGTCCCTTCCCGATCACCAGCGAAACCGACCAGTCGGTCATACTTGGTCTTGATGACCACCATCTAAATTTCCGCATTGTGTTTGAGACAGAGGCAATTGACGCCCATTGCACGCTGGTGCGCAGTATCACACTTGTTCGGCGCAATAATGCCTTGGGCCGGGCCTATCTTGCCGCTGTGATGCCGTTTCACAACCGCATCGTGCCAGCCATGCTAAACGCGGCCTACGGGCATTAACGCAAAAGGGCCGGATACATTTTACGTACCCGGCCTTTTGCGCAAGAAACATCAAACGATCAGATCATATCGCGCGCCTGCACCAGTTCGTCAAAACGATCCGCATCAAGGAACCCCAATGCCGTGCAGGCTTCCTTAAGGCTGCTGCGTTCCTTGTGCGCCTTTTTGGCCACGGCCGCTGCATTGTCATAGCCAATATGCGGTGCCAGTGCAGTCACCAGCATCAGGCTTTGTTCGACATACTGGTCGATCTTTTCCTGATCGGCCTCAAGCCCGGCAATGCAGTTATCGGCAAAGCTGACCGACGCATCAGCAATCAGGCGCACCGATTGCAGCAGGTTATAAATGATCACCGGTTTGAACACATTAAGGTCCAGATGCCCGTTTGATCCACCCACCGTCACCGCAACATGATTGCCCATCACCTGTGCGCAAACCATGGTCAATGCCTCTGCCTGGGTCGGGTTGACCTTGCCCGGCATGATTGATGACCCCGGCTCGTTGGCGGGCAGGACAAGTTCACCCAGACCACAACGCGGCCCGGAGCCAAGCAGGCGAATATCGTTACCGATCTTCATCAGGGACGTCGCCAGCACATTCATAACACCCGACATTTCAACGCAGGCATCATGGGCCGCCAGTGCTTCGAACTTGTTTTCGGCTGTTTGAAATTCAAGCCCGGTAATCGCGGAAACCTGTTTGGCGAACGCGACATCAAAGCCGTCGGGCGCATTTAACCCGGTGCCAAGTGCCGTACCGCCCTGTGCCAGTTTACGCAGACGTTTAAGGGCATCCTCGATGCGGTCCAGTCCAAGTGTAATTTGCGCAGCATAACCGGAAAACTCCTGCCCAAGGGTCAGGGGCACGGCATCCTGCATGTGTGTGCGGCCAATTTTGACGATATCACCAAATGCTTCGACCTTGGCTTCAAGGGTCTTGCGCAGATGACCAAGGGCGGGTTTGAGCTTCTCCTCGATCTCGACAACAGCAGCGATATGCATCGCCGCCGGGAAGCTGTCGTTGGATGACTGGCCGCGATTTACGTGATCGTTGGGATGGACCGGTTCGCGTTTGCCCATCGGTTTGCCAAGGATCTCGCAGGCCCGGTTGGCAATCACTTCATTGGTGTTCATGTTGGTCTGGGTACCCGATCCGGTCTGCCAGACAACCAGCGGGAAGTGATCCAGAAGCTTGCCCTCGGCCACTTCTGATGCCGCTGCCTCGATCGCCTTGGACAGTTCCGGATCAAGATTGCCAAGCGCGGCGTTGGCGCGTGCAGCCGCCAGTTTCTGAACCCCGAACGCCTTGATCAGGGCATCAGGCATACGTTCCACACCAATGCGGAAATTCTGTCTGGATCGCTGGGTTTGCGCCCCCCAATACCGGTCGGCGGGCACATCAATTTCGCCCATGGTGTCCTGTTCGGTACGGGTGGTCACTGGATTGGTCACGATCAAAATCCTCCGTGTCAGAAACAAACTGACCGGGGCGGGAACCCGGCAAACTGCACATTCATGTGCAGCAACCGGGAATATGGTTTGAAATCAGGGTGAACGCAAATCCCATTGCGAACAAATCTTATTTTCAAGGACCCTTATCCGGGCAAGCGCCCTAGTGGGTGTCTTCCCGCCATGCCAACAGTCGTATGCCGGCGCGTTCAAGCTGTGATGCAAATTCCGGTTCGGGCTGGCGGTCGGTGATAATGCCGGTGAGTTCCTCAAGCGGGGCGACATTTTCCAGATAGCGTTGATCGAACTTTGTATGGTCAACCATCAACCAGGTTTCGTCTGATCGCTCCATCATCGCGCGTTTGACGGCAACCGCCCGGCGATTGACATCGCTAAAGCCCTGCCGGGAAATGCCCGATGCCCCGATAAAGGCGATATTGGCATGAAAGCGACGCAAATATTCAATGGTATCATTGCCATAGACCGCGTTCTCCCGGCGATTGAACTGCCCCGGGCACATCAAAACATCTTCATGGTCGGCAAGCTCGGCCATGCCATGCACCACCGCATAGCAATTGGTCAGAAATGTGCGCGGCAGCTTCGTTGTCCGCGCTGCCAGAAATGGCGCAATCTGGGCCACGGTTGATCCGGCATCAATCATCGCAACATCGCCGGACCGCACCATATCCGCCGCCAGCATGCCGATCCGCTCAAACCCGGCGACGGCTGATAGCTGGCGTTGTGCCAGATCGGGCTGATGCCCCATCGGCCGCGCCGAAGCGCCGCCAAACTCGCGATTGATCAAGCCATCACTGCTCAGTGCATCAAGGTCGCGACGGATGGTTTCGGTCGCAACGTCGAATCGTTCTGCCAGTGTGGCAACTCTCACATGAGGGTGAACCTGTAACTCTTGCAGAATTCGTTGTTGGCGTTCTTTTTTTCCTAAACGCAAAGCCACATCCCCCTCAATTAAGGCCGGTTTTGTGCCGACGACGGCCATCTTAGCAACCCTGATCGATACGTTTTGTTACAGTTTTGTGTTGATTTTCCAACTTTTTCAAATTCATACTGTTGGTTAAAGCAACAATAAAAACAACAAAACCACACTCAAAACGGCGGAAAGCCGTTATTCACAGGGAAGAAAGGTCCGAAAACAGTGTTTTCAATTCCGAAAAAAACCGAAAGTTTAAAGCTTAGCACCCTTCTTGCCGCAATCGGCATGGTCGGCATGGCTTCCACCCCGGCGGCCGCCGCAGATGACTGCATCGCGCGCGGCGATCTTGATCCGATGTATTGCGACATGGACGGCGACCTTGTTGCCGATGCCCCGGCAGCGGATCAGCTCGTTGACCCGGACACCCTTGTCTTTGCATATACCCCGGTCGAAGACCCGGCTGTATATGCCGACATCTGGGACCCGTTCCTGCAGCATCTTGAAGACGTTACCGGCAAAGACGTTCACTTCTTTGCTGTTCAGTCGAACTCGGCAGAAGTCGAAGCCATGCGTTCAGGCCGTCTGCACGTTGCGGGCTTCTCGACCGGCCCGACCCCGTTTGCTGTTAACCTTGCCGGTGCAGTTCCGTTCGCGCTGATGGGTGCGGATGATGGTCGCTTTGGTTACACGCTTCAGCTTTACACCCGCACCGACAGCGGCATCGACACGGTTGCGGACCTCAAAGGCAAGCGCGTTGCCCATACCTCGCCGACCTCGAACTCGGGCAACCTTGCACCGCGTGCACTGCTTCCGGGTCAGGGCATCGTTCCGGAACAGGATTACGAAGTTGTCTATTCCGGTTCGCATGATCAGTCGATCCTGGGCGTTGTTGCCGGTGACTATGACGCAGCCCCGGTCGCGTCCGAAGTTGTCGAACGTATGGCCCAGCGCGATCTTTATGATCCGAACGAAGTCAAAATCATCTATGAAAGCAAGCCTTTCCCGACCACTTCGTTCAACTATGCCCACAACCTGAAGCCGGAACTGGTCGAAAAGATCAAGGAAGCCTTCTTTACCTTCGACATGAAGGGCACCGCCCTTGGTGAAGAGTTCAAGGGTGTCTCGAAGTTCCTGCCGATCACCTACAAGGATGACTGGGCGGTTATTCGTGAAATTCAGGCTGCCAACGGTGTGAAATACACCCCGGACAACCTGAAGTAATTCCCGACAATTCAATCGAACCGAACGATGCAGGGCCTGCTTTTGCAGGCCCTGTGCCACCCATTTTTTTCGGGGTAACGCAATGCTGCGTATCAAAGAACTTGTAAAACGCTATGGCGACGAAAAGGCAGTGTTGAAGAACCTGAACCTTGAAGTCCCGGGCGAAAGTGTTGTTTCCATCATTGGTGCGTCAGGCGCGGGTAAAAGTACCCTGCTGCGCTGTATCAACCGCCTTGTGGAACCGTCTTCGGGCTCTATCGAACTTAATGGCACTGAACTGACCAAGCTTGAAGGCAAGGCGCTGCGTTTGGCACGTCGCCGCATCGGTATGGTGTTTCAGGGCTTTAACCTGATTGACCGTTTGACGGTGATGGAAAACGTCCAGTCCGGTCGTCTGGGCTATCTTCCGGCATGGCGCGCTGTGACGCGCAAATACCCGCAGGAAGACATTGATCGCGCCTTTCATTTGATGGAACGCGTTGGGATCGCCCATTATGCCGACAAACGTGCTGATGAACTTTCCGGTGGTGAACGCCAGCGTGTTGGTGTGGTCCGCGCCCTGATGCAGGAACCTGAAATCCTGCTGGCTGATGAACCGACCGCATCGCTTGATCCGAAAACTTCACGTCAGATCATGGATCTGCTGCGCGCGCTCGCATCCGAGCTGCACCTGCCGGTTCTGATCAACATTCATAATGTCAACGAAGCCAAGGAATACACCCAGCGGATCGTTGGCATGCGCTTTGGCCGCATCATTTTCGACGGCGAGCCGGTCGACCTGAACAATGACGCGATGGATGAAATTTATGCCGGTGTCCCGGCCGAGGAACGCGACGGTGCGGAAAGCAGCAACCACCTGCGCGAGGTCGCCGCACGATGAGCAGCACCGTTCAACCAACGGGCCGCACCTGGAAGAAGCCCCCCTTCATCGCAAACCCTGTGTTGCGCTGGGGGATTCTGGTGGCGGTTGCGGCCTATGTATGGTGGGCATTAACATCCCTGCCATTCGACTGGGAGCGCATTCAGGACGGCATCCCGCGTGCGATCCGCATCTTCAAGGGCGCCTTCCCGCCCAGCTTCATCCGTGGCGAACTGTTGTTTGACGGCTTTATGGAAAGCATCAAGATCGCCATCGTCTCCACCCTGCTTGGTCTGGCGTTAAGCGTTCCGATTGCCTTTGCATCGGCGTCAAACATCGCGCCAAAATGGCTTTATACCATCGGGCGTGGTGTCATCATTGTTGCCCGTTCCTTCCATCCGGTCATTGTCGCGATCCTGTTTGTCAAAGCTGTCGGCTTTGGCCCGCTCGCGGGCATTCTGACGCTGACGGTCTATTCCATCGGTTTCGTTGCCAAAATGCTGGCCGAACGGATCGAGGAAATCGACTGGGGCCAGGTCGAGGCGATCCGCGCTGCCGGCGGGGCGACATTTGTCACCCTTCTGTATGCCGTGATCCCGCAAATCATGCCCCGTCAGATCGGTCTTTCCATCTATCAGCTTGATAGCAACCTGCGCGCCTCTGCAATTGTGGGCATCGTTGGTGCTGGCGGTATCGGATCGACCCTTCTCAACGCCTTTGGGCGTTATGACTATGACTTTGCGCTGGCGATTACCCTTTGCATCATCGGTGTAATTCTTGTCAGCGAGGCCATTAGCGGCCGGATCAGGAGGAACCTATGGTAGCCACCACCCAACCTACCGGACCGGAAGCAATCGCCAACCGCGAATGGTCCCGCTATACCACCAAGGAACGGTGGCGGCGCTATGGCCTGACCGCACTGGTCGCACTCGCTGTTGTCTGGTCCTTGTCCACGATCAACATCATCTGGCCGTGGCTTTGGGATGCCCCGGAACAGATGGGCGATCTGTTTGCCCGCATGTTCCCGCCATCGCTTGAAGGCTGGCAGGATATCGCCTGGACGCTTCTGGAAACCGTCAATATCGCAACGATTGCGACCTTCTTTGCGGTGTTCATGTCCTTGCCGATTGCCCTGATCGCGGCACAAAACACCACGCCGAACCGCGCAACCCTGTGGCTTGGCCGGTTCATTCTGGTGTCGTCGCGTTCGGTCAACACCATTATCTGGGCGCTGCTGTTTGTTGCCGTGTTCGGACCGGGTGTTCTGGCCGGTATTCTGGCAATTGTTTTCCGATCCCTTGGCTTCCTTGGCAAATTGCTGGGCGAAGCAATCGAGGAAATCGACCGTGCCCCGATCGAGGCACTGGAATCTGTTGGCGCATCGCGTTTCAAGATTCTGGTCTATGGCGTCATTCCGCAAGTCATGCCGACCTTCTTTGCCGTATCCATCCTGCGCTGGGACATCAACCTGCGCGAAAGTACGGTTCTGGGGCTGGTCGGTGCTGGCGGTATCGGCATCATCCTTCAGGGCGCGATTGATACCTTTGCATGGCAAACGGTTGCCACGATCCTTCTGGCAATCATTGGTCTGGTCATTATTGGCGAAGCCATTTCAGCTTACCTGCGCAAAAAGGTGATCTGACGTGACCAAAACATACGACCTTCTGGTCGTCGGCGGCGGCATCAATGGGGCTGGTATTGCCCGTGATGCCGCCGGTCGCGGGCTTTCTGTTCTTTTGGTCGAACAGCGCGACCTTGCCTCGGCCACCTCTTCTTCCTCGACCAAACTCATCCATGGCGGCCTTCGATATCTTGAACATTACGAGTTCCGTCTGGTGCGTGAAGCACTTCAGGAACGCGAAGTTCTGTTGGCTGCAGCCCCGCATATCATCTGGCCTTTGACCTTTGTCCTGCCCCATCACAGGGGCCTGCGTCCGAAATGGATGCTGCGCGCTGGGTTGTTCCTTTATGATCATCTGGCAAGGCGCAAACGCCTGCCCGGATCACGTGCCGTTTCCTTTAAGGGCACGCCCGAAGGCGAACCGTTGAAATCCGATTACGCTGGTGGCTTTTCCTATTCCGATTGCTGGGTGGATGATGCCAGGCTTGTTGTGCTGAACGCCCAAGACGCACAGGCCCGTGGCGCGGAAATCCAAACCCGCACCAAATGCGCGTCACTGGCGCGTCATCACGATCACTGGAATGCCGAGTTGATCGGGCCCGATGGTTCCCCGCAATCGGTTCAGGCCAAAGCGGTGGTCAATGCCGCGGGCCCGTGGGTCACCGAAATGGTCGAAAATGCCGGACTTGGCAAAAAGGCCGCCGGTCTTCGACTGGTCAAGGGCAGCCACATTGTCGTGCCGCGCCTTCATGACCATGATCATTGCTATATCTTCCAAAACAGCGATGGCCGCATTGCCTTTGCCATTCCCTATCAGCAGGACTACACCCTGATCGGCACGACCGATGTTGCCTATACCGGCGATCCGGCAAAGGTCGAAATCAGCGATCAGGAAATCGACTATCTGCTTGATCTGGTGAATGGCTATCTGGCCAAACCACTCAGCCGCAACGACGTGGTTTGGGACTATTCCGGTGTGCGCCCGCTTTATGACGACAAGAACGACAATGCGTCGGCGGTAACCCGCGATTACGTGTTTGATCTTGATACCGGCGATACCGAAAGTTCCGCCCCGATCCTGTCGATCTATGGCGGCAAGATCACCACCTATCGCAGGCTGGCCGAACATGCGATGCAAAAACTGGCCCCGGTTCTGGGCAACGATGCCAAGGACTGGACGGCAAATGCCATCCTTCCCGGCGGCGATATGCCAGACGGTGATTTCGATGCATTTCTTGCCACGGCCAAGGCAACCTATGACTGGTTGCCAGACACGTTGCTTTATCGTCTGGCGCGAAGCTACGGCACGGCGATTTCAACGATTATCGGTGCGGCCAGGTCGCTGCGCGATCTGGGCACAGAAATCGCCCCGAACCTGTATGAAGCCGAACTTTACTATCTGAGGGCCAAGGAATGGGTGTGTTGCGCAGACGATGTTCTGTGGCGCAGAACCAAACTTGGCCTTGGGATGCAGCCTGATCAGGTCAAAGCCATCGAACAATGGTTTGCCGCCCAAACCCGGCTTGGTCAGGCTGCACAGTGATGTTGGATGCGGGACCTGCGCGGCCTAGCTGCGCAGGCCATCCCATTTCACGAATTCATGGGCGATGAAGTCTTCCATCATCGCGCGCCACATGCGTTCGGCCATGTCCTCGTCAAATCCGTCAATCCGGCATTGTGCCTTTACTTTGGCAATCACGTCTTCGATACGGTCCTCATCACGCACGGCATCGCGGGACGGCTTGATGCGTGCAGCCTGTTCTATGTAATTGAGCCGTTCGGCCATCAATGCCACCAGAAGCCTGTCAATCCTGTCCACATTGGCGCGAACATCGGTCATGGTCTCACAGTGATTGGCTTTAACGGTCATCGTCCAGAACCTTCTTTCATTCAAATTCACGCACAAAAAAGGGCAGTGCGAACACTGCCCTTGATGTCGATATGGCCAACGCCTTAATAGGCATATTCCTTAAACAACGGATCAACCGATCCGTTCCATTCGGTTTCATACTTATCAAGGAATTCCTCAGCCAGTGTCCGGCCGCTTTCGGCAACGTCATCAAGGCTATCAAGGAAGTGGCTTTCGTCATCGCCATAGCCATCCATGCGACCACGGTTTTGCAGCCCCTGACGGGCAATGGCCAGAACTTCCTTGGACAGGTCCTGAACCGTGCCGTTCTTGAATGGGGTGGCAAGGGCGGTGCGCGGAACTTCATTGCGCAGCGTTTCGCGCTCGGCCACTGACAGGTCCTTTACCAGATCCCAGGCGGCATCAAGGGCGGCATCATCATAAAGCAAACCAACCCAAAGGGCAGGCAGCGCACAGATGCGTTTCCACGGGCCACCATCGGCACCACGCATTTCAAGAAACTTCTTAAGACGCACTTCCGGGAAGGCCGTGGTCATGTGATCTGACCAGTCATTCATGGTCGGACGTTCGCCCGGCAGGACATCCAGTTTGCCATCCATGAAATCACGGAACGACTTTCCGGCTGCATCAATGTATTTGCCATCGCGATAGACGAAATACATCGGCACATCGAGCATGTAGTCAACATAACGTTCAAAGCCAAAACCGTCTTCGAACACAAACGGCAGCATGCCGCAGCGATCCGGGTCAGTATCCGTCCAGACGTTCGAACGCGCCGACAGGAAGCCACTTGGTTTGCCATCAACAAACGGGGATGCCGCAAACAGGGCAGTTGCCACCGGCTGAAGGGCAAGCGACGTCTTGAACTTCTTGACCATGTCGGCTTCTGAGCTGAAATCCAGATTGACCTGAATGGTCGAGGTCCGAAGCATCATGTCCAGACCAAGGTTTCCGACCTTGGGCATGTAGTTTTTCATGATGCCGTAGCGCCCCTTGGGCATCCACGGAATGTCTTCACGCTTCCATTTCGGATTGTGACCAACGCCGAGCATATCAATGCCAATGCCGTCACAAATTTCGCGCACTTCGTGCAGATGCGTATGCACTTCACCACAAGTCTGGTGAATGTTTTTCAGTGGCGCACCGGAAAGCTCGATCTGGCCGCCCGGTTCAAGCGATACGGAACATTTGTCCTTGGTAAGCGCAATGACATTGCCGTTCTCAACGATCGGCTCCCAGTCATAATGTTCGGCCAAGGCGGTAAGAAGGGTTTTGACGCTGCGTTCCCCTTCATAGGGAATGGGGCGAAGATCATCGCGGGTATAGGCGAATTTTTCGTGTTCGGTGCCGATGGCCCAGTCTTTTTTTGGCGTAGAGCCGGACTCGAACCATTCGACAAGCTGGCGCCGGCTTTCAATTACCGGGCTGTCACCAGTGGAGGCGCTGACAGTCATAAGGGCTTCCCCTAATCTCTCGCAACGGGTCGATGCGACCAATCGCCGATACGATCCTGAAATACGGTCAAAGCTGCGATTGCGGCCGTTTCGGCACGCAGGATACGCGGACCGAGACTTACAGGCGTTGCAAAAGGCTGTTTGCGGATACGTTCAAGTTCGTCGGCGCTAAAGCCGCCCTCGGGTCCAATCACGATTGCATGGTTAACAACATTGATATTGTCGATAACCGAGCCAGCGCCCTTTGCCAATAGCTGACTTAGCACTTCACCAATTGGTGACCCCGATCCTGTTTCATCACAAAATAGCAGATGGTGATTTTCCGGCACATTTGCGACCCAGTCCAAAAGACGCACAGGTTCGCAAACCTCAGGCACAGTCAGGCGTTCGCATTGCTCTGCGGCCTCGATAACCTGTGACTGCAACCGATCAAGGCGAACCTTGTCGGTGATGCCATGCTGGGTGATGACAGGCTGCAATCTTTCAACCCCAAGCTCGACCGACTTTTCAATCAGGAAATCAAGACGTTGTTTTTTGATCGGTGCAAAGACAAGAGTCGGTCCGACCTCGTTGCCCTGCTCACGCAATCGTCGTTCGGCTGTAACGCTGCCTTTCTTTTTGCGGAGCTCGTTGATCGTGCCAAGCCACTCACCATCCAGACCGTTAAAAATTTTTACCGGCGTTCCGGGCTTGAGGCGCATGACATGTTCGAGGTAATGAGACTGTTCGGGCGCAAGTTCGATTTCACTATCAGCCGTGATAGGATCACGAACGAAAAGGCGTTGGCGGGCACGCGTGGCATCTGCGGTCATAAAGGTCCCCAAAGCCGTTTTACGGCGTTTTGCAAAAGTTTTTCATCAGATAGGCCAATTATGACACAGGTCAACCAGCCAATACAGAATAGCAAAAACGATATGCCACAGGATGGCTGGATAGATCGTTTCATGCCCGAAGCTGTGCGGCCCTATCTGAAACTTCTGCGCCTTGATCGCCCGATTGGCACATGGCTGTTGTTGCTGCCCTGTTGGTGGTCTACCGCCATGGCAGGCGGGTTAACTGATGCCGTCACCACCAAACAGATCGTCATCATGATGGCCCTGTTCGGGGTGGGGGCCGTGATCATGCGCGGGGCCGGTTGCGTGATCAACGATCTGGCGGATCGCAATTTTGATGGCCAGGTCGAACGCACCACCACCCGCCCCCTGCCAAGTGGTCAGGTCAAGGTCTGGCAGGCTTTGCTGTTCCTTGGCTTCATGATGCTGCTTGGACTTGGCATTCTGGTGCAATTCCGCATCGAGGCAATCATTGTCGGCATCTGTTCGATCCCGATTATCATCACCTATCCGTTCATGAAGCGCGTCACCTATTGGCCGCAGGCCTGCCTTGGCCTTGCCTTTAACTGGGGGGCCCTTGTCGGGTGGGCGGCGGTGACCGGCACCGTCGAACCCGCCGCCATTGCCATGTATGCGGCAGGCTTTTTCTGGACACTTGGCTATGACACCATTTATGCCCATCAGGACAAGGATGATGATGCCAAGATCGGCCTGAAATCCCTGGCACTGCGTCTGGGCGATGCGACGCCGAAATGGGCGAAGGGGTTCTATACCATGACCACCCTTCTGCTTGGCGTTTCGGGCATGCTGGCTGGTTTGCACTGGTCTTATTTTGTCTTGCTGGGGCTTGCTGGCATTCAGCTTGGATGGCAGGTTGCCACCGTCAAACTTGATGACGCAGCCAATTGCCTGAAACGCTTTAAATCCAACCGCGATTACGGATTGCTGGTGCTCTTGGCAATTGTGATTTCACATCTGATTGCGAACGCGTGACCAATTCCCCCTTTTTAAGGTAAGCCGCTGAATGAGCGACAATGTCTTTGCCGACGCACTGGTGCCCGATGTCGATGATCCGCAATTTGCCGATCTGATCGAAACCTTTACCGTACCCGCCCGTGTGCCGCTGGCACCGGAAATCGAAATGTATCTGGCGACCCATATCACCCCGCTTTGGCAGGCGACCGAAGATATGCTGGGTGTACTCGATATCCCGCCACCCTATTGGGCCTTTGCCTGGCCGGGTGGGCAGGCAATCACGCGATACATCCTTGATCACCCGGAACTGGTGCGCGGCAAGCGGGTGCTTGATTTCGCCTGTGGCGGTGGCATGCAGGCAATTGCCTGTGTGCAGGCCGAGGCTGCCGAGATCCTAGCCAACGACATTGATCCGGTGGCAATCACCGCGACCCGCCTGAACGCCAAACACAATGGCGTTGAAGTCCCGACCACGACCGAAAACCTTGTCGGCACCTCGGCCCCGGAAAAGCGCTGGGATGTGATTTTTGCCGGCGACGTTTGCTATCAGCAGGATATGGCGAATGCCGTTTTGCAGTGGCTGATGACTGAGGCCCGCCTTGGCACCAAGGTCATCCTGGCCGACCCCGGCCGGACCTATGCGCCCACCCATAACATTGACGAACTTGAAACCTACAACGTCCCGGTTGATGTCGCGGTCGAGGACACCGACAACAAATTCACCCGGATCTGGCAGCTTTTGCCGGATCGAAATTAGCCGACATCAACAACAGACCTGCGAAACTCGACATCGTCAATCACCCGCAAAACAAAACCGGGACCATGGCGACGTCCGGCGCGTTTGGCGAAATGTTCGATCATCTCCCATTGCTCAAGGGATTTGAAACGGCGATCCCTGGCTTCAATCGCAGACAGGGCATAAACCGCGCCCCGTTCAAAAACATGCCCGCGCACGGATTGGTATATCCCGATGTGATCCGGGCGCACGCCGCAATCAAGCTCTAGATCGTGGCCCTGGAGTTGCTGATAGCTGTAGTGGGCCGGAACGGACTCTGTGACATGCATGTGGGCAAGCTGCTGCGGGGTCAGCCAGGTAACAGACACCCGCACACGCGTTCCGGGCGATGGTGCCAATGTTGCTGGAACGGATCCATAACCAGTGAGATGGGTCGAATAGACAATGTCGTGATGCATCATCCAGCCATGCGTCACCGGAATTTCGTCAGACAGGTTTTGGTGGGCAAATTTCCGACTGAGCTGCAAGGGCGCGCGATTTGACCCGACAGCCAGAACCGGTGTCCGTCCGCTTGCAAGCGGGCCGATATCACCATCAGACATCGGTATCACTTCTCCGCCGCGAAACACAAAATCGTGGTCTGGCGCGGGATAGGGATACAAAAACGCGCGCAGGAGTTCCTGCGCGCGTGGATGCTGTTCGACCTGTTCGCGCAACACGGAATCCGTGATCATGTGCGCATCAGATAACGAAAACATGTTGGTCGCCCGGCTTAACCTTCTACGACGCGATAGCGGTAGTTGCAGTCATCAACATGCTGCCAGGCAAGTTTCGACCATGCTTTTTCAGCATCGCCAAATGTCGCGAACGGGCCATGGCGTTCTTCTTCGCCACCAACCGGGTTTTCAAAGTCGGTGCTTTCGTACTCGCCACCGACAACCCAGTATTCTTCAAGTCGTTCAATGCGGTAACGCGAATTTGCGTCATCAACCGACTGCCAGGCCATTTTCGACCACTGCTGTTCGGCTTCTTCGAAGCTGCCAAACGGACCAATCTTGGTTTCTTCGCCGATCGGCTTGTCGAAACCGGTATCCTGATAGGTGCCCCCGATAACCCAGTACTTGGCCATCTGTGCGTCCTTCATGCTTTTGGTGAGTTGCCAGGTCGCGTGCTGTGGGTCACGCGACTCTTTTCCTTGCCCATGTATAACCAAATGATGCGCTGACCAAAACCGCAAAATTATGCATCGCCCTGCAACGCAGCAATGTCAGATCATGTAGGGATGGATCGAACCGGTTACAAATGACGTATTTGATAACAGCAAGGTTGTCCCGTTCCGCTCCGCGGCGTATGAAGACAATCAGGTTTCAAAGCTTTAGATGACAGGTGCCATGCCCTATCAATCCCTTCGTGACTTCATGGAAGCGCTGGAAAAGTCCGGCCGCCTTGTCCGCGTCACCGAACCGGTATCCCCCAACCTTGAAATGACAGAAATCCAGACACGCCTTCTGGCCGAAGGTGGTCCGGCAGTTCTGTTTGAAAATGTGGTGGGTGATGACGGCAAAAAATACGACATGCCGGTTCTGGTCAACCTGTTTGGCACCGTCGACCGCGTGGCGGCGGGCATGAACCGCAAGCCCGAAGAACTCCGTGAAGTTGGTGAAACACTGGCGTTCCTCAAACAGCCCGAACCGCCTGCCAGCATCCGCGAAGCCTTTTCGATGCTGCCGCTTGCCAAGACCGTCATGGCAATGAAACCAAAAACGGTTTCCAAGGCACCGTGTCAGGAAATCGTGCTCGAAGGCGATGATATCGATTTATCGAAAATTCCTGTTCAGTCCTGCTGGCCCGGCGAACCCGCACCACTTATTACTTGGCCGCTGGTCGTGACCCAGGGGCCAAGTGCCGGCGCCAAGGGCGGTGACAAGCGCGATGTGTTTAACCTTGGCATCTATCGCATGCAGGTGTTGGGCAAAAACAAGACCATCATGCGCTGGCTGAAACATCGCGGTGGCGCGCAGCATCATGCGCGCTGGAAACAGGAAAAGCGTGATCCGCTTCCCGCCGCCATCGTGTTGGGCGCGGATCCGGGCACGATCCTTGCTGCCGTCACCCCGGTCCCTGATACCTTGTCGGAATATCAGTTTGCCGGTCTTCTGCGCGGCGAAAAAGTCGAACTGGTCGATTGCAAAACCGTCCCGCTAAAGGTACCGGCCACGGCCGAGATCGTGCTGGAAGGCTATGTCTCGCTTGATGAATATGCGCCAGAGGGGCCGTATGGCGATCACACCGGTTATTATAACTCGGTCGAAGACTTCCCGGTCTTTACGGTGACGGCCATCACCATGCGCAAGAACCCCATCTATCTGTCGACCTTCACCGGCCGTCCGCCAGATGAGCCATCAGTTCTGGGTGAAGCACTGAACGACGTGTTCGTACCCCTTCTGCAGCAACAGTTCCCGGAAATCGTTGATTTCTGGCTGCCGCCAGAGGGATGCAGCTATCGCATCGCGGTTGTTTCGATGACGAAGGCCTATGCCGGCCACGCCAAGCGCGTGATGATGGGCGTCTGGTCATTCCTGCGGCAGTTCATGTACACAAAATTCGTGATTGTCGTGGATGACGATATTGATGTCCGCGACTGGAAAGATGTCATGTGGGCCATCTCGACCAGGATGGATCCGGTGCGCGATATCACCACGGTGACAGACACCCCGATTGATTACCTTGATTTCGCGTCCCCTGTTTCGGGACTTGGTGGCAAGCTTGGCCTTGATGCCACCAACAAGCTGCCCGGCGAAACCAACCGCGAATGGGGCGAAAAGATCTATATGGAAGATGACATCATCGACCGTGTGGATCAGAAATGGGAACGCTATGGCCTGCCCGGATCAGGCAAGAAAATCTGGCGGGACTGAATAACAAAGGCGGGTTTCTAACCCGCCTTTTCTTTTGACCTGAATGTTTTGACTAGTTTCTGAAAAACATCCAGTGATCGCCATTTTCATCGGGCTTCTCGGAATAGAAAAACTGCGGCGCATCACACATGAAATCATCAACACGGATGGCGAAATTGCACATATCCGCATCGCCCATAACTTCGGCCATGTATTCAGTGCTGTTTTCCTGCCAGCTCAGCACCGGCGGTGCCGTTTCATCAAAGACACACAGGGCGAACTGCTCGGACTGCTGGAACGGAATGTACCGGATTTCACTGCGATCTTTGGCACCATGGTTGGTGACAAACAACAGTGCGAAAAAAGGACCATCAGGGTTATCAAGGTCAACCCATCCGGCAATGCGATCAAGGACGCCGTCACAGGTAAAATCACCCGTCAGCATCTGATGGCGATAATTTCGGGCATATTTCCCGCCCTGCCAGCGCATTTCGGAATAGAACTGCGCGCTTGAAACCGGATCGGTTTCGCCATTCGCATTCAGCTCCCATACACCATTTTCATCCCAACCTTTCATGACAGTCTTGCTGTCATCCGCAAATGCAGGACTGGCCAATCCGATCAGGCAGACCGCACTAAGCCCGGAAAGAATTTTCTGCTTGTTCATCGCGTTCCTGTTTATCTGACACCATCAGGACTTGTTTATTTGAGTATAACAGAAAGCCGTTTGAAATCTGTATTTGACCGGGCCTTGCCATTCGGTCTTCGTCCTGCCAACTCTGAAACAAGGCAGGAATTCAAGACCAAAACCAGCTTTTTGTTTCGGGTCTATGCGAAAACGTTCGTGCCCCCTATAACGTAAGAAACACATTCCGATACAAGGGAGCCTCCATGCCCAAAACCGACATGACACTTGATCGCATCAATGACCTTCTGGCACAGGCAAAAAAGGCCGGTGCAGACGATGCAGATGCCGTTTATGTCGAAGGCACTTCGCTTTCGGTTGCCCAACGTCTGGGCAAAATGGAAAAGCTTGAACGTTCCGAGGGGGCTGATCTTGGCCTGCGGGTCCTGATTGGCAAGAAACAGGCAGTTGTATCATCATCTGACACCAGCAACGCAGCGCTTGGCGAGTTGGTCGAACGTGCGGTTGCGATGGCCAAAAATGCCCCGGAAGATCCTTATTGCGGGATTGCCGACCCAAGTGAACTTGCCGAAACCTTCAATGTCGAAGCGCTTGAGCTTTGCGAGCCGGGCGAGGTTGATCAGGACAAACTGATCGAATGGGCCAGCGCGTGTGAAGAAGCAGCGCGCTCCGTCGAGGGCATCACCAACTCCGAAGGATCAGAAGCCGGCTGGGGTCGCCACCAGATCACGCTGGCAGCCACCAATGGCTTTGCCAATTCCTATGCGGGGTCGGGCAGCCACATTTCTGTGTCGGTGTTGGCCGGGACCGGCACAGGCATGGAACGCGATTACGATTATGACAGCGCGGTGTTTTCGACCGATCTGCGCGATCCGGTCGATATCGGCAAAAAAGCCGCCGAAAAAACCCTGCGTCGTCTGAACCCGCGCAAGGTCAAAAGCGCGCAGGTCCCGGTGATCTATGATCCGCGCGTTTCGGCATCTATCGTCGGGCACCTGTCGTCTGCCATTAACGGATCGGGTATTGCACGTGGCACGAGCTTCCTGCTTGATGCGATGGGCAGCGAAATCTTCGCGCCGCATATCAACATCATTGATGATCCGCATCGCAAACGCGGCCTGCGGTCCAAACCGTTTGATGCCGAAGGGGTGGCGAACCAGAAACGCCACCTGATCGAAAACGGGGTTCTGAAAACCTGGATCATGGATCTGCGTTCAGCCCGTCAACTGGGTCTGAAATCGACCGGCAACGCATCGCGCGGCGCCGGGAGCCTGCCCAGCCCGTCAACCACCAACCTTTATATGGAACCGGGCACAACTTCGCCCGAAGACATGATCAAGGACATCAAATCGGGCCTGTATATCACCGAGATGATCGGCAGCAGTGTCAACGGTGTAACGGGTGATTATTCGCGCGGGGCATCGGGTTACTGGATTGAAAATGGCGTGCTGGCCTATCCGGTTTCGGAGATAACGGTCGCCGGGAACCTTAAGGACATGTTCCGTTCTGTCGAACCGGCCAATGACCTGACGTTTAAATACGGCACCAATGCCCCGACGCTTCGCATTGATGGTATGACCCTGGCGGGGCAGTAAAACCCGCCTGCCGTGGCAACCACCCGAAAAAAACGCCCGGCCCATTTGGCCGGGCGTTTTAAGTTTGGGTATCCGGGTGCTCAGGCAGCACGAATGGTACTGACAAAGCTGTCTGTGGCACCTTTCAGGGTATTGAAATTCTCGGACAAGGTGCTAACCGCGGTCAGAACGTCACTGGACGCCGTGCCCGCCTCGTTTACGGCCTGTGAAACCGTAACGATGTTGGAGCTCACAACCGTTGTCCCGGTTGCGGCTTGTTCGATGTTAAAGGCAATCTCGCGGGTCGCTGCCGACTGTTCCTCCACCGCCGAGGATATCGTCGCCACAACTCCGTCCATTTCGCTGATGGTTTTGCTGATCAGTTCAATCTGGCTGGCCGCAAAGCCTGTGCGGCCCTGAAGGCTGTTGACCTGCGCACGAATTTCTTCTGTCGCTTTGGCTGTCTGTGCCGACAGGGTCTTGACCTCGTTGGCGACAACCGCAAAGCCTTTGCCTGCATCACCGGCACGAGATGCCTCGATCGTCGCGTTCAGGGCCAGCATGTTGGTCTGATCCGAAATATCGGAAATCAGTTTCAGAACCTCGTCAATATTGTTGGAAGCCTCGACGAGTTCCTGAATACCGCGCATGGTTTCACGGGCCTGATCGACCGCCTTTTTGGCAATTTCTGTCGAAAAGACAACCTGTCGATTAATTTCCTCGATTGAGCTGTTAAGCTCTTCTGTCGCAGATGCAACAGAACCAACATTTCCACTTGCCTCCTCACTGGCCGAGGCAACAGCAGTGGTTTGCTCGGACGCAGTTCTGGCAATCTGGGACATGCCAGTTGCGGTTGCTTGCAATTCAACAGCGGCAGCCGCCACCGCCTCGATAATGCTGCCTACACTGTTCGTAAAGCTGTCCGCAGTCTGGTTCATAAACCGGCGTTGCTCTTCCTTTGCGCGTTCTTCCTGCGCACGGGCTTCGGCTTCGAGTTCGACGTTGCGAATGGCATTGGTTTTAAACACCTCAACCGCCTGTGCCATCTGGCCGATCTCGTCCTTGCGGGTCTGTCCGGGGATTTCAACGCCCAGATCATGATCGGCAAGTCTGCGCATGATGGCCGTGATGGCAATGATCGGACGCGACAAACGGTCGCCCATAACCCAGGCCAGGATCATGCCAAGGACCGCACCACTGATTGATGCGATCAGGATTTCGGTTTCGGCCAGAATGATTTCGCCGACGACTTTTTCAAAGATGTTCTTTTCTGCCACCACCAGTTCTTGTTTCAGTGCCTCGGCATCGGCGATGATGCCCTCGGACGCTTCGCGCATGGTGCCATGAACGGTCGCGACAATTTCCAGTTCATCAGCCCGGATTTTGTCAAATACCTGCCGGTAATCAGCGAATAGTTCCTTGGCTTCGTTAAGGACGGCGACAAGTTCACCAGACAATGGTTGATCCCCGATGCGGCCCAGTGCGGCTTCAAGTTTGGCAAATTCGTCGGCAGATTTGGCACCGAAACTGTCATCCTGACGACCAATCAGGATATTGGCGTAAAGCCGCGCCAGAAGGGCATGCTCGCGCGCGGCCACAGTGCGTTTAAGCAGCTCGATATCGCCGGTATCCTCGGCGTGTGCCACCAGCTTGTCCAGATCGGCAACGATCTTGATCCCGTTTGGTTCCAGGCGATCAAGGATCAGGGAATGATACTCGTCACTGAGGCTTTTGGCCGAAGCAAAGCTTGCAAGATAAACGTCAAGCTCCTGACCGATATGCTTGATGCGGCTCCGGTGCTCTTCGCCGATAAACTGCTCATGCGCATCTTCAAGCATCAGCTCAAGCTGTTTGGCATAAGTAATCACTGCTTCGGCATCTGCCGGGTCTGCGGTATTGGCAAACTCACGTGCATGGCTGTTAAAGCGCAGGAACTGTGTTTCGATCTCGCTGATCAGGGCTGCTTCTTCGACATAATGTGCGTATTCATCGACATCATGCGACACCGCCACGAAGGTAAAATAAGCAAATCCCAGCGCGGCAATCAAAATTGCCAACACCACCGCGAAACCAGCAAGAATTTTTGATTTTATCCGCATATTAGCCAACCCACCTGAGTTAAGAACCAAAGCAGAGGACCCCGAAACCATTGTCATTCTCCATAGAGGGCGAAGACCGTTATCAATTTCGCCAGCTCAGACTAATGCAACGCGCAACGCCCCCCCTATCCCCAAACGAGGAGGGGGAATAACCAGGCATACGTACCGCCCTGAAATGAAAGTGGGGAAAGGAAATGCAACTTCAAGGAGACATTCTTCTTTCATCACAAAAAGAAGTTCAACCGGATCAATTAATGACCAGATGATGAGGCACACTGATCCACAGGCGTCGATTTCCGCCATACAAGGTGGTTGAACTTTATTGCTAAGCCATGCTCGCAACACGCCGCGCCGGTAGTGTCTCAACTGCCCAGTCGGGGTGTCTGCTAGTCTGCGGCAATGCGAAGCAAATCCTTCGGAACATCATCCGATCCGGATGCGAGCGCCGCATATGCTGGCGGCACCATCAACCTTACCGGATAGGGTGACAGACTGATTTCACAAGGTAGTTTACCCGCACTTTCCCCATCAATCTGCAGCGGTGCCGGTCCGCAATGACTGTTGATCGTGATGCGCTCTGCCCGGACCACCGAAACATCACTTTGTACATGCAAGCGGTTCAAGGTCAGCGCCAAGCCATAACGCGACAGGGCACCGATCCCGTTACCGGGCATCATGACCACATCAAGGCTGTTTTCGGTCAAGCTGGCTTCTGGCGAAATGATAAATGCCCCGCCATAATGGCGGGCATGGGTCACGACCACACCCGACACCCGGTAATGTTCCCGACCGATATTGACTTCAAAATCACGATGACGCGGGAAGAAGATGTTGCGCAGGCCTTCAAGAACATAGGCCCCCTTGCCGATCAGGCGTTTCAGGCGCAGCGACACATTGGCCACCGTATCCGCATCGGCGCCCATACCGACCATCAAAAAGAATGCCCGGCCATTAACCAGTCCCGGACGCACCCAGACCATGCCGGGATTGTTGATGTAATCGGCAATTGCCCTTGCCTTGATCTCAAGACCGACCTCAACCGCCAGCACATTGGCCGTTCCAAGCGGAATAATACCAAGTGGCGGGACTTCGTGCCCTTCGATCTGGGCATCAAGCAGCCCGTTCAGCGCCTCATTCAAGGATCCGTCACCGCCAGCAACAAACAGACGTTGATGCGCGCGGACCTTGCGCGCCAGTTCACGGGCGTGTCCCGGATGGGTGGTTTGAAGCAAGTCCACTTTGACACCGGCATGTTGCAATATCTGGGACAAAAACCGTTGTTTGTTGCCCCCGGCACGCGGATTAAAGATGACAGTCACGTCCGTATCGGGCATCTGGACCAACTTCCGAAATAAAAATGAAATAAATTTTTCATGCGCCCTAACATATGAAATAAAAAATGTAACAGTTGCTTTACAGAACCGCGAAATTTCTGTGAACGGGTTATATAATCGCATGATTTGTTTTAAACGGATACTGGTTGGGGACAGTATTCGGCAAGACAAACTGTCGAATTCCAGCCGTCCTTTTGGCAGGATACGGAGGAGCGGCAATGACAGCGATGACGCTGCAACCGCATTACCGCACGGTCTGGATTTCAGACGTCCATTTGGGGACACGTGGATGTCAGGCAGACCTTCTATTGGATTTCCTCAACGAAGTAACGGCAGACACCTATTATCTGGTCGGTGACATCATTGACGGCTGGCGGCTCAAGAAAAGCTGGTACTGGCCGGAGAGTCATCATGCCGTGATCACGACAATTATGGAAAAGGCAAAGAATGGCGCCAAAGTCATCTTCGTCCCCGGCAACCATGATGAATTCGCCCGTGAGTTTGTCGATATGACATTCGGCCATGTCGACGTCAAAATGAACGACATCCACATAACGGCTGATGGCAAACGCCTGCTTGTCATTCATGGCGATGAATTTGACGGGGTTGTCAAATATGCCAGGTGGCTCGCCTATCTGGGTGATACCGCATACAACCTTGCCATCACCCTGAACCGCCATTTCAACAACCTGCGCCGTCGCCTCGGCTATGGGTACTGGTCGCTTTCGGCCTATCTCAAGAACCGGGTCAAAAACGCCGTTCAGTTCATCTGCAACTTTGAAAATGCCGTCGCCCACGAAGCTGCAAAACGCAAGGTGGACGGCGTGGTGTGCGGACACATCCATCACGCCGAAAAGCGCGAAATCGGTGATGTGCTCTATTGCAATGACGGGGACTGGGTCGAAAGTTGCACCGCCCTTGTCGAAGACATGGATGGCAAACTTGAATTGCTGCACTGGGCTGAAATGCGCCAGATGGCCATGAGCCATTCAAGTCCCGGTCGCGACGCCGCAAGCGCGCCTTCGCTTGGCCTTGGCAAACTGATTTCCATGTTCCGCACCGCCCATGATTCGGGCTCTTCTGCATCAGGCTCATCAAAAAAGGGCAATGATGCACCGATTGGAAAGACTGCATGAAAATACTGATCGTAACCGATGCCTGGTATCCGCAGGTCAACGGTGTAGTCCGTACCCTTGAAACCGTACGGGGCGAGTTGGGCGAGATGGGGCATGACGTTCATGTCATCTCGCCCGATCAGTTTAAAACCATCCCCTGCCCGACCTATCCGGAAATCCGGCTGGCCCTTTTTGCCAAGCGCAAGATGGCCAAAATGATCGAGGCCCTTCATCCCGTCGCCATTCATATTTCAACAGAAGGCCCACTGGGTCAGGCTGCACGGGCCTATTGCCTGAAAAACGGCATTCCGTTTTCGACCGCCTATCACACTCGCTTCCCGGAATATATTCACGCTCGCTGGCGTCTGCCGCTTTCGATCCTTTATCGCGGCATGAAGCATTTCCACGGCAAATCGCAATCGGTCATGGTCGCAACCGAAACCCTGCGTCAGGAGCTTTCCGGCTGGGGCTTCAAAAACCTGCACATCTGGTCACGCGGTGTGGATCTTGATCTGTTCCGCCCACGACCGGACGCAAGCTTTGGTGACTTCCCCAAACCGCACTGGCTGTTTGTTGGCCGTGTCGCGGTGGAAAAGAATATCGGCCATTTCCTTGACCTTGATTTGCCCGGCACAAAGTTTGTCGTCGGTGACGGCCCCCAGCTGAATGAACTCAAGGGCAAGTATCCCAACGCGCAGTTCCTTGGCAAAAAGGTTGGCGAAGAACTGGCGACAGCATTCGCCGCGGCGGATGTTTTTGTCTTCCCCAGCAAGACCGACACATTCGGGCTGGTGATCCTTGAGGCACTGGCATCAGGCACCCCGGTTGCCGTCTTCCCGGTTCAGGGACCAGCAGACATCGTGCGCGACACCAAGGCCGGGGCGATTGATGCCGATCTTCGCGAAGCTGCCTTGGCTGCACTGGATCTTAAAAGCGAAGATGCCCGCGCACTGGCCGAACAATATAGCTGGCGAAACTCGGCCAACCAGTTCCTGCACAATCTCGCACCGTTTTCCGGTGGATTTGACGGGATCGAGGCGGTGCGTGTGTCGCTGGATGATGTTGCATGCGCCAACACGACAAGGCCGGATGCAACCGCCGACGACCGGGGTACCGACGCAAATACAGGAACCGTGCCCATCGGCCAACCTGCGCAATAGGCCGGGCATTCACGCCTAACGGTAAAGGCTTTTGCGCAATGTCCGGTAGGCCCAGAGCCCGTTCAGCGCATCTGTGCCCAGCCAACGGCGGAACGGACGCAGCAGCAGGTAAATCGGCCGCAGAAGACGGACCACCTTACGCAGCGGCACCAATTGCGGTGCGGTTTCGCCAGCGGCCTGAACATATGCTTGCCAACCGGCCCGCAGCAGTTCCGGGCGTTTTTTGAACTCGCGCTGGATGGAAAAGACAAACAGCAAAACATCGCGCGCCTGTGCATCGGCAATCGGCATTCGCGCGTTCGGATCTTCTTCGAAATCAATAAAACCGATCTGACCATCATCGCGCAGGGTCATGTTGCGCAATAACGGCGCACCATGTGCAACGCCTTCGCCATGCAACCGTGCCAAGGCCTTGCCAGCATCGACAACATACGCGCGAACGGCGTTATCATCACCTTTCAGTACGTCATCTTCGATACAGTTTTTCAGAATGCGGCCATTGTCACCAATGGCAATCCAGTGATCTGCGACATCAATCAGATCAGGGACCAGAACGCCAACCTGGGCTAGTTTGCGTAATGTTGCAGCTTCGCTTTCAAGTCCGGCCTGTCCGCCCGGCGACACCGTCGGACGCAATAACGGGATGCCTGTAATGTTTGCCGCAAAACGCTGAACCCGGTGCCAGACCTTGTGCTTGGCTCGAACAGATTGCTTCACCCAAATACGACGGTTGTCCCAGCGCAGCGGAAAGACACGCGCCCCCACACCCTTGGCAAGGGTACGTTCAACAAGTGCGTGGAGTTGCTCGTTCATTTATTTGTCTTATATGTCGCAGTTGGCAATCTGCTGTAATGCAGACCATTTTTGTGTTCGTTAAAGCGTTTCAGCAGCTTGCCGCCCTTGTCCGAGCGTGCTAGCAACAGCGCGTGTAATTTACTTTTATAATGCCGTATCCATAACGATAGTATCAGTTCGATACAATCTGGAAATGGCAAAGAAGGCCGGGGTCAAATCATTGCCAAAGAATTCGTTGGATCATACTGCAGAACACTGGGGTACCTGGCCGCTGGTCAAGCGTATCGTGCGAGATGCGGTTGCCCCCTATTTTGGCAAAATCCTGCTTGCCCTTCTGTGTATGGCGGCGATGGCCGGTGCGACCGGTCTTTACGCGCTTTTGATGGATCCGATCATCAATGATGTTTTCATCAACAAGAAGGAACACATGCTTGTGCCCGTTGGCGCGGCGGTTCTTGGCTCCTTCGCGCTCAAGGGCTTTGCCAACTATGGCCAGACCGTTTTGATGAGCTATGTTGGCGGGCGTATTCTGGCCGATCTGCAAAACAACCTTTATGAGCACGTCATTCGGCTGGATATCGGATTTTTCCACAGCACCAATACCGGCAAGCTGATCACACGCTTTACCAATGACATCACTGCAATGCGTGCAGCGGTTTCAAACTCGCTCACCGGGTTTGGCAAGGATCTTCTGACCGCCATCGTTTTGGTCGGGGTCATGTTTTATAAGGACTGGCTGCTGGCGATTATCGCCTTTACCGTATTTCCTGCGGCAATCTATCCGATTGCGCGGCTGGGCAAGCGCATGCGCAAGGTTTCCGCCAATACCCAGCAACAGATTGGCGAATTCGCCACCCTGCTTGAACAGACCTTCCAGGGCATCCGCCATGTGAAGGCCTACGGCATGGAGCCCTATGAATGCTCGCGCATGGGCAAGCTGGTTGAAACCGTCTTCAATCTCAGCTTCAAGGCATCGACCGTCAGCGCACGGTCATCGCCCATCATGGAAACACTTGGTGGTGCCGCGATTACCGCAATCATCATTTATGGTGGTAGCCGCGTGATTGATGGTGCAAGTGACCCGGGCAGCTTCTTTGCCTTTATCACCGCCCTGCTTCTTGCCTATGAGCCGGTCAAACGTCTGGCCAACATCAACATCACCCTGCAGCAAGGCCTTGCTGCATCCCAGCGTGTTTTCACGGTTCTTGATATCGAACCGGAAATCAAGGACGCACCGGATGCCAAGGACCTTGCGGTTTCGGGTGGCAACATCAACTTCAAAAACGTTGCCTTTGCCTATAACCCAGAAATCACAGCGCTGCGTGAGATTGATCTGGATATCAAGGCGGGTGAAACCGTGGCCCTTGTCGGTCCGTCTGGTGCAGGTAAATCAACCATCCTCAACCTGATCCCGCGTTTCTATGACATTGATCAGGGTGCCATCACCATTGATGGTCAGGATATCCGGAATGTGACGCTTGAAAGCCTGCGCAAGGCGACCGCACTTGTCAGCCAGGAAATCACCCTGTTTGACGATACCGTGCGCGCCAATATCGCCTATGGTCGTGCCGGGGCATCGGATGCCGAAATCGAAGAAGCTGCACGACAGGCCGCTGCCCATGACTTTATCGGACAGCTGCAACATGGCTATGACACGATTGTCGGCGAGCATGGTGTGAAGCTGTCGGGCGGGCAGCGTCAGCGTATCGCCATTGCGCGCGCGATGCTTAAAAATGCGCCGATCCTGTTGCTTGATGAAGCCACATCTGCCCTTGATACGGAATCCGAACGCCACATTCAGGGGGCGCTGGCCGAACTGATGAAGGGGCGCACCACCCTTGTAATCGCGCACCGTCTGTCGACCATCGTTGATGCCGACAAGATTTGCGTCATCAGCAACGGGCGCGTGACCGAACAGGGCAAACACGACGAATTGCTCGAACAGGGAGGGGCGTATGCCCATCTCTATAACTTGCAATTCTCGGAAGAAAACGGAAACTGATCCGGGCAACTTCGGGACAAACTTGCGTGCAGTGGCATAAACGGATCATAAAAAGCGATACAATGCGCAGCACACTGTGCTGGCTGGCGGCATCGTATGTGCGCCTGATGCGAACCACAGGACGCTGGCGCACCGAAGGCGGCGACCATCCGGCCCATTATCTGACAGAAGGCAAACCGTTCATCGTTGCCTTCTGGCATCAGCGCCTGTTGATGATGCCCTATACGTGGCGATCTGTTGGCGGGGACCGGCCGTTTAACATGCTGATTTCATCGCATCGTGACGGGGAGATCATTTCTCGTACGATTGCGCGGTTTGATATCAAGACCATCGCCGGATCGACCGGCAAGGGCAAAGGCGGTGCCGCAGCCCTGCGCCAAATTCTTAAAGCGTTGAAAGCTGGTGAAGTTGTCGGCATGACCCCCGATGGCCCGCGCGGTCCACGCATGCGGGCATCGGACGGCATTATTCAGGCCGCCCGAATGGCCGGTGTTCCGATTTTCCCGCTGACCTATTCGGCCTCTAATCGCAAGGTCATTCAAAGCTGGGATCGGTTCATTTTACCGCTGCCATTTTCTCGCGGTGTTTTTCACTGGGGCGATCCGATCTTTGTCGACCGCAAGCTTGATGAAGAAGGCATGGAAGCCAAACGGGTTGAGCTTGAAAATGCCCTGACCGAGCTCACCCAAAAAACCGATCGTTCATTGGGTCTTGATGTTATCCCGCCTGCTGCGCCCGATGAACTCCCCAAACAAAAGCGATCTGCCATTGCGGCGGGGGAAACAGGGTCATGAGCCTGTTTTACGCCTATCGCGCGGCAACCCGCCTGCTTGGTCCGGCGCTAAACCTTTATCTGAACCGTCGCAAGAACCGCGGCAAGGAAGATGCAGGCCGGATCGGTGAACGCTTTGGCCATCCGGGCGCAGCCCGCCCAAAGGGCCATCTGGTCTGGATACATGGTGCCAGTGTTGGTGAATCCCTTTCCGCCTTGCCGGTGATTGATGAAATCCGCCGTCGTTATCCGGATGCTTCCATTCTGGTGACCACCGGCACGGTCACATCGGCGACCATGATGCATGCGCGCCTGCCCCATGGGGTCATTCACCAGTTTGTCCCGATTGACCGTCAGGTCTGTGTCGCGCGTTTCCTTCATCACTGGAAACCTGATGTCGCGCTTTGGCTTGAAAGCGACTTCTGGCCGAACCTGTTGACCAAGGCAAAAAAGGCGGGCGTCAAACTTGCCCTTCTCAATGGCCGCATTTCCGAAAAGAGCTTCAAGGGATATTCACGCTACCCGTCCTTCATCCGTCCCGTTATTTCCGCCTTTGATGTTATCCTGACGCAAAGCAGCGACGAGACCGAACGCTTCGAAAGCCTCGGCGCGACATCGGTTCAAACGGTTGGGAACCTGAAATTTGCCGCCCCGCCGCTCCCGGCAGATGAGGCGGCCCTTTCCAAGTTGCAGGACCAGATTGGCACCCGTCCGGTCTGGCTGGCCTCAAGCACATTCAAGGGCGAAGAACAGATTGCCGGCGAGGTACACAAAAATCTTGCCAAGGACCATACAGGGGTCCTGACCATCATCGTCCCGCGGCATCCCGACCGCGCAGATGATATTGAATCCGATCTGGTCGCGCAGGGTCTTCAGGTTTCGCGTCGCAGCCTTGGCCATGACATCACCCCGGGGACGGACATATATCTTGCCGACACCATGGGCGAGCTTGGCCTGTTTTACCGGATTGCGCCGGTTGTCTTCATGGGCAAAACCCTTTGTGTCGGCGGCGGGCAGAACCCGCTTGAACCAGCACGCCTTGACTGCGCCATCCTGCATGGCCCGGATATGAGCAATTTCGCAGCCATCAGCGCCGAGATGCTGGCCAGCAGCGCATGTCGTCCTGCAGCCGATGGGGATGACCTTGCCCGACAAGTTGCAGCACTGCTACGCGACACGGAAAGTGCCAAAAAGGTTGCGAAAGCAGCACTGGATTACGCAAATTCCAAGGCAGAGGTCCTTGATCGAACACTTGATGCCTTGCGCCCCCTGATGGCGCAAAAGGACATCAAAGAGGTGGATCATGCGTGACCCTGAATTCTGGCGACATGAAGGTATTATCCCAAAACTTCTAAGCCCGCTTTCTGCAGCTTGGCGGGCAGGCACGTGTTTCAGGAACCTGACCACAACCCCGCGCCATCCCGGTTGCCCGGTTTTTTGCGTTGGCAATTTCACTGTCGGCGGGGCCGGAAAGACACCAACCGCTGTTGCGCTTTATAACCTGCTGACAAAACTTGGGCGCACGCCGCATTTCGTTAGTCGCGGTTATGGCGGATCCATCGAAGGCCCACATCGCGTCGATCCCGATGCGGACACGGCTGCCAACGTCGGGGACGAACCGCTTTTACTGGCCCAGCACGGACCCGCCTGGATTTCACGTAACCGTGCGCTCGGTGCAGAAATGGCGCGAAATGCCGGGGCGAATGCCATCATTTTGGATGATGGCTTGCAAAACCCGTCCCTGATCAAGGATTGCAGCTTTGCCGTGATTGACAGCAGTTATGGCATTGGCAATGGCCGTGTCATGCCTGCTGGCCCGATGCGTGAATCCCTGATCAGCGGCCTTGAGAAGGTGCGTGCCATCATCCTGATTGGCGACAAAACACCTGAATTCATTGCGCACCTCCCGGCGTCGGTTCCGGTGCTGCGCGCCGGAATAGAACCGATCAACGGCGCGGAGTTCGATCAGTCCCGTGTTCTGGCCTTTGCCGGTATTGGTCGGCCTTCGAAATTCTATGACAGCCTCCGGAAGGCAGGCGCGCAAATCATCCAGACACGTGATTTTTCAGACCACCACCCCTTTACGGCGCAAGAGCTTGGCGATCTACGTGCCGATGCGGCACGGCTTGATGCCAGACTGGTCTCGACCCAAAAGGATCTGATGCGCTTGCCATTACAGGACCGGGACGGCATAAGCAGTCTCGACATTCGTCTGGTGTTCGAGGCACCAGATCAGCTTGCAAAGATTGTGACATCAGTACTTGCCGATGGATAAGAACAGCCAACTTTACAAAATGCGCCAGAAATACATCTCCCACCCGCTGCAGGGTTTTGGGGCGTATCTGGTCTACTGGATGTTTGCCCTGATGCCCGTTGACATGGCATCGGCGGTCGGTGGTTGGCTTCTGCGTACCTTGGGCCCCAAAGTCGGTCAGACCAAAAAGGCACGCAACAATCTGGTTGCAGCGTTTCCGGAAAAATCCCCCGAAGAGATAGACAAGATCATTGTTGGCATGTGGGACAATCTTGGCCGTTCAGCTGCCGAAATTCCCCACCTGCATAAAATGCGCCCGGGTGGACCCCGCATCGAAATCGTTGGCATTGAAAACGGCCTTGCCACCAAGACCGATGGCAAACCTGGCCTGTTCTTTTCCGGCCATATCGGCAACTGGGAAGCGACCATGTGCATCGCCGAGGTGCTTGATATGGACATGATGAGTGTCTATCGCGCACCGGATAATCCGTGGGTTGATAACCTGTTCATGCGGGCGCGCAAAACCTTTAAGGGGCAACTGGTCAAAAAGGGCCCGGAAGGCGCACGCAAGCTCACGCGCTATCTGAAAGACGGTGGTCATGCCTGCATGCTGGTTGATCAAAAGATGACAGACGGGATCGCCGTGCCGTTTTTTGGCCGCGATGCAATGACAGCCCCCGCACTGGCACAATTTGCCCTTAAATACGATGCGCCAATCATCCCTGTTCGTTCAGAACGCCTTAATGGTGCGCATTTCCGCGTCACGTTCTATCCGCCACTTGAAGTCACCAAAACCGGAGACCGCCGCGCTGATACTCTGGCAACCATGACCGATGTGAACGCCACCATGGAACGCTGGATCCGCGAGCGCCCTGAACAATGGCTTTGGCTGCATCGGCGCTGGCCAAAATAAATACCGGTGCCAGACGATTTCGTCCCAATATTAACAGAATAAGAACCCTGCTCACGCAAACTGCGGGTTCGCTTCCTGTCGAACGCGTCTCCGGAGCTGCCCTTTCTTGCGCCGTTTATTGATCATTTTGTGTCTCATCCTTGCCGGGTCGATCTTTGTCGCCTGGCCAACAATGGCACTGGATCAGGATGACACCAGCATTCGCGATACAGCGCGCGATATCCGCCTGAAGATTTCCGAGCTTGATCAGCAACTTAAGGAACATCTGCGCCGTGCCCTTGAAGAATTTGGCACGCGTCCGGTGGAATGCACCACGGATCAACCACGCAAATCACTTTCGAAATGCATCGAAGAAGACGCCCGTGATCTGACGCGAACGACGATCACCATTGCCTCATCCGGTGGGGATGATGCCGACCTTCTTGACGATCTTGCCGATACCGAAGAACGCTTTGCATTGTTCACACGCGAAATGAACAAGACAAATGACCTTCTGGCACGTGCAGGTGCGAAACTTTACCTCACCAGCCTTGATGTCGCGCCAGAAATGGACCAGCTGCGCCGCGATGTCATCGTGTTTATCGAACGCAAACAGGCCTACGAACTGCGCACCAAGCAGGCACTACTGATTGCAACCGTCGCCATCATTCTGATCGTGATCTTCTCGTTGATTTTTGCAGTTATTCAGCGGTTCAGGTGACTACGACCTGATGCCCGTTGCGTCGTTCATCGCCAATGGCCGAAAGATTGTCACCCCCAAGACTGACCTTGGCCGCGTGTACGCCGCCAAAGAACATGTCCTCACAATCCCAGCGTTGTTGATTGGCAAGGCTTAAGCCGTCAAGCAACGCGCCATCAAAACCCGGCTCGACCGATAAAAGATCATCTTCCACATGCATGCGCGGCGCCGAAATCGCCCCGTGCAAAGTCATGTCAAAGGCATCGATGTTAAGCAAAACCTGCAGCATGGTTGACCGGATACGGTTTGATCCGCCCGATCCAAGCGCAACCGATGCCCCGTCTTCGCCCAAATACAGCGATGGCGTCATCATCGAGGTCATCCGAACGCCGCATGGCCAGTTATGAAAGCCCTCCGGTGAAAGATCTGCCTCACCCAGCATGTTGTTCATCATGATCCCGGTTCCGGGCACAACCCGCCCGGACGTGGATCCGTTTGAAATGGTCGCTGCAGCAAGATTGCCTTTGGCATCCACGACAGAAATATGGGTCGTACCCTGCTGACTAAGCGGACGTTCGCCTATCATCGATCGATACCGCTCGCAAAGCTCATCGCCCAGAATCGACGGGCTCGCCCCGTGATCCCCACGCGCAAGACCTGTTGCATGAATGATCCGCGATATCGCTTCAAGATGGCGTTCAGAACCAAATGCCCCCAGCGCCATTTCACGCGCCAGTTTCAAACCAAATCCGACCAAAACCCCGCCCGACGCCGGTGGCGGGTTTAAAACAAACCGCCCCTTGCGCCCGGTGATCAGCAAGGGGTCGCGCACCAACACACGATAGTCTGCCAGATCCTGTGCTGTCAGATATCCGCCATGGTCAGCACATTCGCGCACAAGCGCAGTACCAAGGTCCCCCTGATAAAAGCCCTCTGCCCCGCTTTCGACCAAATAGGCAATGCTTCCAGCCAGGTCGGGTTGGCGGTGAGCCACACCGGCGTCCAGCAACTCGAAATTGTCGGGATCGGTTTTGCCTGCCTTGCCAAAGACCTTCCGGCTATCTGTGGAAAAGGCCAGAAGCGGTTCGACAATCCCCATGACATAGCGTTGAAATGCATCAAGTTTGACGCCATTGCGGGCCGCCTCAATGGCGGGCTCGGCTAGTTGTGCCATTGGCAGTTTGGCAAGATCGTCATGAACCGCGAACAAACCCGCGACCACGCCCGGTGTTGCCACCGATCCATAGCCGCCATGAAATTCCTGAGTCACACCACCGGCAAAGGTCGCAAGGCGGCTTTCAAATTCAAGGTCTTCGCGTGATCGTTTCTCAAGCGGGGTTTCAACAAAGAAATCATAAAGCTGGGGCGTCTTCCCGGCAGGCCTGGCCATGACAAAGCCACCACCGCCAAGGGAAGCCAGAACCGGCTCCGCCACACAGGCCGCCCACATTGCGGCAATCACCGCGTCAAAGGCATTGCCGCCTTCTTCAAGCACACGGGCCGCAGCACGCGCGGTAACTGAATGTCCTGCAGCAACGGCCCCGTGGGTTTTCATGATTTTGATTTCCCGTCAGTTATTGGCGTCTGCCGTCTTTCGCACTTCTTCCATCGGCGGGACCAGCAACTGGGCATCAATTCTGGCTGACCCAACATTGACCCGCCAATCCAGATGCGGACCGGTTGACCGGCCCGATGATCCAACCTTGGCGATCACATCGCCCTGCCGCACGACATCGCCGACCTGCACATCTATCTCCGACAGATGCAAAAAGGCCGACACAACGCCAAGGCCGTGGTCGATAAACAATGTCGCACCGGAAAAATACATATCGGGATGCGCCAGCGTCACAATACCATCCGCTGGCGCAATGACGGGCGTGCCTGCGGGCACCGCAATATCAATGCCCCAATGCGGCGCGCGCGGCTCACCATTCAGAATGCGTTGCGATCCGTAAACACCGCTGATCGGACCAATAGCGGGCCAGACAAAGCCGCTTTGCAGGAAATCCTCGGCAAAACGTTCGGTTCGTGCTTCGCGCGCCTGGCGCGAATCATCCTGAATGCGGCTGATGACGTCCGGGTCTGGGTTGACCATTTTGGGTGCCAGGCCGTCAATACGCTGAATATTGAATTCACGATCAGCAATGTCATAACTGAACGACTCAACACTGCCGTCGGCATGGCGGACACTGACCCGCGCCGGGCCTTCGTAATCGCGGGGGAACCCTAAAACGAACCGGCCATCCGATGCGATAGTGTCAATCGCCACATCATCAAGCAACACCTTCGATCCCGCATCGGTTTGCCCAAAAACAATCCCGCCCTGAACAAACTGGCCTTGATAGGTTGGCTCGGCCGCCTCGGCAGACAGTCCAACCATCAGAAGGCCAGCTGCGGCCAGCATGCCGGAAATGGTCATACGCATCACAAGAGGCTCCCTTGCCTGTCATCGTCCTTGGGACTTGGATTTTTCTTCTTTGCCGGTTTTGGCCTGGCTGGCTTTTCGGCCTTCGCGGTCGCTGGCTCTGAGGATGTCTCTGTGTTGGCAGCATCCCCAGTTCCGCCCGTGTCAGAAGCGGGTTTGACATCGACACCCGCGCCTGCCGTCACCCGTGTCACGCCATCGCCCATTTCAAGATCATATCCCTCACCCGCAATGATATCAGCCGACTTGCCAATCAGATTTCCTGCGCTATCACGCACCACGGCGAAACCGCGTTTCAGCACATTGCGATAGGAATAACTCTCCAACAGCCGGTCGTAGCGGGCAAGTCCCTCTGCCTCGCGGTTAAGCGTATTGCGAATGGCACCCTGCAAACGCGTGCCAAGATCAATGATCTGTTTGTCGGCGCGGGCAATGTCGCGTTTGGCGTCACTGGGCCGAAGGCCAGCCGCGGCACGATCAAGGCGCGACTGCTGCATCTGAAGGGCGGATTTCATCGCACCATCCAGACGAAGCGCCGCATTTTCCAGACGCCCGCGTTTTTCCGAAAGCTGTTCACGCGGGCTGACCAGTCGTGCACTCGCCTCGTTCAACCGTGCGCGTGCCTGCTGGGTGACATTGACCGCTGCGCGCGGCAAACGATCCGCCCAGTTATCAAGGGTCTGACTGCGTTCCTCAAGCATGCGTTTGGGATCGCCCAAACCACGCGCCAGACTTTCAAGCGCGGTTTTCTTTTCAACGCCCAAACGCCGGACGGCCTGGGCCAGACGCAGACCATCTTCCTCGACCTGACCAATCAGCTCGCTGCGCACCGGCACGGCCTTTTCCGCCGCCCCGGTGGGCGTCGGCGCGCGCAGATCGGACACAAAATCAATCAGGGTGGTGTCGGTTTCATGCCCGACCGCCGAAATCACTGGAATATCGGACTCGGCCACCGCGCGGGCAACGACTTCTTCGTTAAACGACCACAGATCTTCTAGCGATCCACCACCGCGCGCAACAATCAGCACATCCGGGCGCGGGATCTGACCATAAGGCAAAAGATCATTAAAACCGTGCACGGCTTCGGCCACCTGATCGGCCGCCCCCTGCCCCTGCACAAGAACCGGCCACAGCAAAACCCGGCGCGGGAAACGATCGCGCAGGCGATGCATGATATCGCGGATCACGGCTCCTGTGGGCGATGTGACAATCCCGATAACATCGGGTAGGAACGGGATCGGCTTTTTGCGTTCGGGCTCAAACAGGCCTTCGGCGGCCAGTTTCTTTTTGCGTTCTTCCAGAAGCTTTAAAAGCGCGCCTTCGCCCGCGACTTCCATCGTCTCGATCACGATCTGGTATTTCGATCGGCCCGGAAAAGTCGTCAGGCGCCCGGTAACGATGACTTCCATGCCGTCTTCGGGCACAAGGCCAAGCTTGCCCGCCTGCCCGCGCCAGCACACACCATCAAGCACCGCCTTGTCGTCCTTAAGCGCAAGGTACATATGCCCACTGGCCGCGCGCTTGAACCCGGAAATTTCGCCGCGCACCCGCACGAACGAAAACGCATCCTCCACGGTCCGCTTCAACGCATTCGAAAGGTCGGAAACCGAAAATTCGGGCGCATTTCCTGTTTTCACAGGCGTTTCAGGAACCGGGGCATAAGGGTCGAACAAATCTTGCGTCATCAAGGGTACTTTATGCTAAAAGCCCGCATAATTTGTTAAGCGGGGTGGGTTTGGCACAAGCCTAGTTCATCGCGCATGGACCATCAAGCAATCGGACAAGTCGAAGGATAAAGTCATGAAGGTTCTGGTCGTTGGCGGCGGCGGACGTGAACACGCACTGTGCTGGGCGATTGCGCGCAGCCCGCGCATTTCCAAACTGTGGTGTGCACCGGGCAATGCCGGGATTGCAGACAGCGCCGAATGCGTTGCGATTTCCGATAGCGACATTGATGGTCTGGTAAATTTTGCTTCGGACAACGCGGTTGATCTGGTCGTTGTCGGCCCAGAAGCCCCGCTGGTTGCCGGCCTTGTTGATGTACTGGATGCCAAAGGCATCAAGTCATTCGGCTGTTCCGAGGCAGCCGCCCAGCTGGAAGGCTCCAAGGGCTTCATGAAGGATATGGTGGCAAAGTTCGGCGTACCGACCGCTGCCTATGGCCGTTTTACCGATCCCAAGGACGCCAAAGCGTTTGTCGAGAAACAGGGCGCACCGATTGTGGTCAAGACCGATGGTCTGGCGGCGGGCAAGGGTGTGACCATTTGTATGACAAATGACGAAGCCTTTGCTGCCATTGAAGAATGCATGGTGGGCGGCAAGTTTGGCGATGCCGGTGCGGAAATCGTGATCGAGGAATTCCTCAAAGGTGAGGAAGCCTCATTTTTTGCTGTTTGTGATGGCGAAAACGTCATTCCGCTGGTCGCAGCCCAGGATCACAAGGCCGTTGGTGAAGGTGATACCGGCCCCAATACGGGCGGCATGGGGGCCTATTCCCCGGCCCCGGTCTTTACCGATGCGGTCGAAGCCAAGGTCATGGATCAGATCATTATCCCGACCGTCAAGGGCATGGCCGCAGAAGGCCATCCGTTCAAGGGTGTACTGTTTGCAGGTCTGATGATTGATGATGCAGGCAATCCGAAACTGATCGAATACAACATTCGGTTTGGCGACCCGGAATGCCAGGTGCTGATGACGCGTCTGAAATCAGACGTGCTTGATATCCTTGACGGGGCGGCCACCGGCACGCTCGAGAAAGTCAAACCCGAATGGCACGATGAAACCGCGATGGTGGTTGTCATGGCGGCGAAGGGCTATCCGGGATCCTACGAAAAAGGGACCGAGATCAAAAACGTTGCGGCAGCGGACGCCATGGACAAGGTCAAGGTCCTGCATGCCGGCACTAAGATGGATGGCGACAAGCTGGTTGCGACCGGTGGCCGCGTTCTTGGTGTGACCGCACGCGGTGCGACGGTGACCGAAACCCAGAAACGTGCCTATGAGGCGGTTGATGCCATTGATTGGGATGGTGGTTTCTGCCGCCGAGATATCGGCTGGCGCGCGGTTGCCCGCGAACAGGGCTAACCACTAGTCAGCCTTGGATTTGGATACCGAAATCAAAAGACCGGGTTACGCAACCCGGTCTTTTTTTATGGCCAAAGATTTCTGGTTTCCGGCGTGATAGCGGATATGGCAGCGGCCCTGATCATCAATCTCGATATCGGCGGCAACCCCGAAAACATCGCGAAGGTTTTGCGATGTCAAAATCTGTTCGGGCGTGCCAAGCGCAATCAGCTTGCCACCATCCATCATCGCAATCCGGTCACAAAACATCGCCGCATGGTTTAGATCATGCAGGGCGGCCACCACGGTGACCGGCAGTGCACGCACCAGTTCAAGCAGGCCCAGTTGATGATGGATATCAAGGTGGTTGGTGGGCTCATCAAGCAACAGGAAATCGGGCTGCTGGGTCAGGGCACGGGCGATGTGAACGCGCTGCTTTTCGCCCCCCGAAAGCGTATGCCACATCCGGTCCGCAAAGGGCCCCATTTCAACACTGGCAAGGGCTTCGCACACAATGGCGTCGTCGTGCCCTGACCATGGTGTCAGCAAACTTAGGTACGGCGTTCGACCAAGCGCGACGGCATCGCGCACGGTAATTCGGTCGATGGTGTCGGCCTGTTGTTCGACAAAGCCGATATGACGGGCAAGATTGCGCCGACCGATTTTCTTCATCGGCTGATCCCCCAGCAATGCCTGCCCGGTCGAGGGCGCACGAATACCGCCCAGAACCGACATCATGCTGGTTTTGCCCGACCCGTTTGGCCCGATCACGCCAAGAAACTCGCCACGTGTCACGCGAAGCGACACGTCGCTGATGATCTTTTTGAATCCGGCATTCCAGCCGACACTGCGTAATTCAAGGCTCATCGCAACACCCGCCCATGACACAGGATTATCGCAAAGGCCGGTGCCCCGATAAGTGCCGTGATCACCCCGATGGGCAGGACCTGACCATCAAGGATGATGCGCGATACAATATCGGCCGCCACAAGGAACACCGCCCCGATCAGGGCCGATGCCGGCAACAGAAATCCGTGCCGTGTTCCAACAAAGAAGCGCGCGGCATGGGGGATAACCAGTCCGACAAAGCCGATGGCCCCGACAATACTGACCATCACCGCGGTCATCGAGGCGGCAATGGCAATCAACACCACATAAACCCGTCGCACCGGCACACCAAGGGATGCTGCCGATTCCACGCCAAAGGTAAAGGCATCAAGCGCACGGGAATACCAAAGGCAGACCAACAAGCCGATAATGGCCACCGGAAGTGCAAGATAGACATCGGGCCACCGCACGCCGCTTAGATTACCAAGCAACCAGAACATCACCCCGCGTGCCTCGTCCGCCGTGGCGGCCTTGGTCACGATGAATGACGTCAATGCGTTAAACAGTTGCGATCCGGCGACCCCGGCCAGAATGATCGCACCTGCCCCGCGCCCGGCCGGAATGGCCAAAAGCGCCACAAACCCGAACGCCACCAGCGCACCGACAAAAGCCCCAAGCGACAGGGAAACCATCCCCGCGCCGAACCCCAGAATGGCGACACTGACCGCACCGGTCGATGCCCCGGCCGAAATGCCCAGTAAATAGGGATCCGCCAGACTATTGCGCAAAAGCGCCTGCAACACTGCGCCGGATAGCGCAAGGGATGCACCGCAGGCCGCCGCCACCATCGCACGCGATATCCGGTAATTCCAGATGATCCCGGCATCAATCGGATCAACGTCATAGCCCGCCTGCCAAAGATGATTGGCAATGGTCTGAAGAACGGTGCCAAGGGGAATGTGTGTTTCCCCCTTGGCGGCCGCCATCGCGATGACGCCAACAAGCAAAACCAGGGCGCCAATACTGACACCGGCCCGCACAAGATAAGCCCGACCCGCCAGCGATTGCCCGGGTGGCTGAACCGGCTGCTGAACTGGCGATGTTTCAAACATTGAATTCTCCGGGCATATCAGGCGCCTTTGGCATTGCAGGTCAGTTCGAAGCACTCAGTCGTTCGACGGCTTCGGCGAGTGTTTCAATACCATTGATCAGGCGGATGGTCGGATCCATCGACTGGGCGTCCATCACCACGATATTACCATTTCGCACCGCCTTCATCTGACTTGCGACCGGATCTGTTTTCAGGAAGTCCATCTTGACCTGCCAGTCATCGGCCGGAAAACGCCGACGGCCCATTTTGCCAATCACGATGATATCAGGGTTGGCGCGCGCGATGGTTTCCCAGCCAACTGTTGGCCATTCTTCATTGCTGTCGATGATGTTGCGAACACTAAGTTTGCCCGCGATATAGCCCGCCGCGCCGTTTTTGCCCGCCACATAGGGATCACTGTTGATTTCGGGGCTGGAAAACCAGAAGACGGCAGAAACATTGTCATGGCCGCTTGCCGTCACACGTTCCAATGAGTTCGCCTGACGTTCCTTCAAGGTGGCGATCAGTTCTTCACCGCGATCTTCTACATCAAAAATCTGCGCCAGATCGGAAATCTCGCGATAAATCAGATCCATGGTGAAGCCTTCATGGCGGACCCCGTCACCGCCACCGGCATTGTCCTTGCCCACACAATCGGCAGGTGCTGTGTAGACAGGAATGGACAGTTCGCTGAACTGTTCGGTGGTGCCGACGGTGCCCTTGGGCCCGACATGCCACTGATACTGGGTGGCAACCAGTTGCGGCTTTTGCGCGACAACGGTTTCGAACCCCGGATCATTGTCGGCCAGACGCGGCACAGATGCGTTGACGTCCCTGAATTCATCCATCACCGGACCGAACCAGACACCGGTACCCTTGACCTTATCGGCCAGACCCAGCGAATAAAGAATTTCGGTCGTGCTTTGCCCCAGCGACACCACGCGTTCCGGGGCCGCGTCAAATTGCAGCACAGTCCCGCAGTTCTCGATACTGAGCGGATATTCGGTTGCGGACGCAAATGAAACAGATGAAATAAGACCAGCGGCAAACACCCCGACCGCCAGTACACGTTTATCGTGATTGATCACTTTGACTTCCCTCTTGCTGATGCGCTGATCCGGGACCGTTTTGGATGATCCGGTTTCAACGCACCGTCACGTGTTATGTTATAACATAACACCACTTTTGCTGCTGTCAATGGACCGGCAAAAGTGTCAGGAGAAGACGGAAGATGTCAGGCTTAAAGCTTAGGAAAACTGATCTAAACTGTTGGGCCAAGACACGTACCGACATTCTCCGGGGCACCCCGCCCGGTCCGTCGTCTTCGTGTCGGCAGGTCTCCTGGCTTGCGGGTCAATGCATTTTCCCTAGCCTTCCCGGGTTGATCCCAGTGGCATTGGTCAGAAAAATGCTCTCCGCCTACAGTTGCGGGGGCAGCTTCGGTTAATGAGCCCATATTCGGCCCACCTCGAATTCCCTTTATCCGAAATCGGATACCGACACGTCACGGTTAGATTAAACCAAAAACACGGTCAAGGAAATTGGCAGACCACCAGCGGCATTAACGCTGCGCCTCCATGCATAAAATGCAGTTGATACGACCTTGAATTTGCCATGTTTCATCCCGATTACCTCCACACTGCCGGGTATGCTTTCCCGACAGCTAAAACCACTGGAATGTGATGAACATGACGACTTCTGTTGAACGCAGACGCTTTTTGAAATCCATCGCGGCAGCCGGACTTATCCTGCCGGGAATGTCGATCTATCAGCATGCTTTGGCAGATGTCGAAGGCCTTGATCTCGGTTCGGCACAGCCGTTTGATTTTGCCAATCTGGTTTCACGCGCCAAATCCATGGCCGCATCGGCCTATGAGCCGCCCGTTGCACCAAATCCGGAAATTGTCGGCAGGATTGATTACGACACGCACGGCAAGCTGCACTACAAACGCGATCATTCACCGTTTTCTGATGGGTCGGGCACCTATCCGCTGACCTTTTTCCATCTCGGTATGTATTTCGCCAAACCGGTGCATATGTATCTTCTGGAAAACGGGCAGGCACGCGAGGTGATCTATAAGCCCGATTACTTTGACATGCCCGAAGACAGCATCGCCCGCCAACTGCCCGCCAATAGCGGCTTTGCCGGTTTCCGCCTGCATGAAAATCAGGCGCGCGATGACTGGAAAACCCAGGACTGGGCGGCATTTCTTGGTGCATCCTATTTCCGCGCCATCGGCGATGAAGGCCAGTATGGCCTGTCGGCGCGCGGCATTGCGGTCAATACGGCAACCTCGGTTCCCGAAGAATTCCCTGATTTCCGTCAGTTCTTTATCGAACCGGCCAAAAACCCCGAAGATTCGGTAACGGTCTATGCCCTGCTGGATGGCCCCAGCATCACGGGTGCTTATAAATTCCTGCTTTATCGCGGCGAAGGCGTCACGATGGATGTCGAAAAGCATCTGTTTGCCCGCCGTGACATCGAACGCCTTGGTATCGCACCGCTGACCAGCATGTTCTGGTATTCCGAACAGAACAAATCGTTCCGCTTTGACTGGCGTCCGGAAGTGCATGACAGCGACGGGCTGGAGCTTTGGACCGGCGGCGGCGAACGCATCTGGCGACAGCTCAATAACCCGGAAACCATCCGTGCTTCGGCATTTGGTGATAACAACCCGCGTGGTTTTGGCCTGATGCAGCGTGATCGCGATGTGAAGAACTATCTGGATGGTGTGCGTTATCACCGCCGTCCCAGCCTGTGGGTCGAACCGCAAGGCGACTGGCATGACGGCGCGGTTCAGTTGATCGAAATCCCGACCGACGATGAAATTCACGATAACATCGCTGCCTTCTGGGTGCCGAATGGCGAAGCCAAGGCAGGCAATTCGTATCAATTCAAATACCGGCTTTACTGGCAGGCCCATAACCCGTTCCCGGTCAAGGAACTGGCACGCGCCACCGCAACCCGCATGGGCCGTGGTGGCGAACCGGGCACCAACCGCCCGAAAGACGAGATCAAGTTTTCGGTCGAGTTCGAGGGCGAGGTTCTGGGAACCCTTGCCTATGGCGAATTTCCGGAAATCATCGTTTCAACGTCGCGCGGGGAAATTACCCGCACCAAGATCGAACCGATCATGGATACCCGCATCTGGCGTGCGGCCTTTGACCTTAAGGCGGCTGGCACTGATCCGGTTGATCTGCGGATGTATCTGAAACGCGGTGACGATCCGCTCAGTGAAACCTGGATGTTCCAGCACTTGCCAGCACTGGGTAATCAGCAACAGGGGTAACCACCCCGCAAGAAGACCGGAAACTGGCTCCCGTCAATTAGAACCGGCTGCCGGGTATACTGCCCTGGGACACCGTATTTGCTGGCTGACCCAGGATTGCGGTGATGTCACGCATTGGCGGCGCACCAAACATGCGGGCATATTCGCGACTGAACTGTGATGTGCTTTCATAGCCAACGGCATAGGCCGCACTTGCCGCATCCTTCATTTCCGCCAGCATGATCTGGCGCGCCGTCGTCAGGCGCAGGCGTTTTTGATACTGAAGCGGGCTCATCGCCGTGACCTGCTTGAAATGATGATGGAAGGAAGACGGGCTCATATTGGCATGTTGCGCCAGCTCATCAACGCGAAGCGGCTTGTCAAAGTTGTCTTTCATCAAACGCAGGACGGCCGAGATGCGCTGCATGTTGCTGCCCCCCATCGCAAGGCGCGCAATAAACACCCCCTGCCCGGTGCATAACAGCCGATAATGCACTTCACGCATCAAAAGCGGCAGCATGACCGGTATCTCGTCAGGACGATCAAGCAAATCCACAACGCGCAAAACCGCATCTACCAGTGACTGGGTGGTTTGTTCAACGAACAAGCCCCGTGTACTGTCGCCATCCACGCCAATGTCCAGATCCATGTTGGTGACAAGCTCGCTCAGGATCTGGCCGTCAAGGTCAAGCGACAGACTACGGTATGGTGCGTCTTCACTGGCATTGGTCACATGCCCGACCAGCGGCAAATCAACCGATGCCGCCAAAAGTTGGCCTGGCTCATAACGATAGACTTCCTGACCAAGCGTGACTTCCTTTGCCCCCGAAATAATCAGGCACAGGCAAGGTTTGTAGATCGTAGGCACCTTCAGCGTCGGATTGGTCGCACGATACATCCACACCGGATCAATCGCGGTCCGTACCGCACCATCGACCTCACAGTATTTATCAATCAACTCGCAGAGCCGCTGGTAACTATCCATGCGCAGAATCCTTTATTTCCGGTATGTGCAGTATACATCCCGGAACCCAAGGTAAAAGACCGCAAAGACGGATTTGGAGGAATAGGCAATCGGTTTCGAGTTCTGTGTATTCAGAATTCACCGTTCTGACGACAGGTTATGGGCCATGGCACAAACATACGGAGGATGTCATGTCGAACCCCATCAATCATGTCGAAAACAAAACCGTTATCATCACCGGCGCAAGCAGCGGCATTGGCGAGGCCACTGCACGGCTTCTGGCCGAGCGCGGTGCAAATGTGGTTCTTGCTGCACGTCGCACCGAACGCCTTAACGAGATCGCAGCAGAGATCGAAGCCACAGGCGGATCCGCAATGACCCGTTCCGTGGATGTCACCGACGCCGATAGTGTTGATGCCCTTGTCTATCATGCCAACAACCTGTTTGGCCGAGTCGACGCAATTTTCAACAATGCCGGTGTGATGCCGCTTGCGCCCATGTCGGAACTCAAAACCGGCGAATGGGACAACATGATCAATGTCAACATTCGCGGCGTTCTGAACGGGATTGCTGCCGTCCTGCCCCTGTTCAGGGAACAAGGTGGCGGCCATGTCATCAACACGGCCTCCATTGGCGCACATGTCGTTGTGCCAAGTGGTGTGGTCTATTGCGCGACCAAATATGCCGTCTGGGCCATTTCCGAAGGCCTGCGTCAGGAAAGCACTGATGTGCGCGTCACGACGATTTCGCCCGGTGTGGTCGAGACAGAGCTGGGTCATGACATCACCGACCCGACCAGCAAGGAACTGCTCACCCAGTTCCGCCAACTCGCCCTTAAGCCGGACGCGATTGCGCGGGCGGTTCTTTATGCACTCGATCAGCCCGCTGATGTCGACATCAACGAGGTGATCGTGCGTCCAACAGCATCGGCATTCTGATGAAAATCAGTTTGTATTCGCTATGTTTTCTAACCTTGCTGGTGGTGTTCGCACCACCAGCAAATGCCCAACAGGACACAGAGATGAACAGCAACGCCCCCCATCCTTATGTCGGCATGTGGGTCACCAGGGACGGTTATGTCCGTCAGGAACTTCGTGCCGACGGCCGCTATGACGAGGCCCGTGGCGAACGCCAGTCGGCCTATCAGGGCGACTATCAGATATCGGGGAACGACATCACCTATCAGGATGACACCGGCTTCACCGCCGATGGCTATTTTGAAAATGATGTCCTGTATCACGCTGGCATGGTGATGTTTCGTGAAACAGCGAAAGACTAATCAACTTTGCAATCGGGCAAAGCAAATCGGGCGGGCACACAAAACCCGCCCGATTTTTGTTTCGTCAGAGACGCTCAAGGGCAATGACGGTATCGATGACTGATCCCTTCTCGCCCTTTGGTCCGGTTGCCATTCTTTCGAAATTATCGACTGCGATCTGACGCCAACAGGTGTGATCAAGTGACAGTGCATCAAGGGCTTCTTGCGGACTTGGAAACACCGTATCTTCTGGCGCCCACGACCATGAAGGCCGTGATCCATGGCTGGTAATGAGGAACAAACCACCCGTTGCGATCATTGCCGCGGCCCGGTTCAGCACCGCTTCGCGGGCAAATTCAACCGGCGACTGCAGGAATTGTGCGGTCACCAGATCATACAAACCGTCTGGCAGGCTTTTTGTCAGGTCATGCGTCTCGAACGTGATCTTGTTTTCTACGTCATGGCGCTCGGCATTGGCGCGCGCATACCCCAAGGCCGTCTCGGAAATATCAACGGCGGTTACCGTCCAGCCCTGCCGCGCGAGCCAGACGGCGTCATCACCCTTGCCGCAGCCAAGTTCAAGCGCGTGACCAACCGGCCTGTCTTTGGCGAAGCGTTCAAGGATAGCAGACGGACGGCCGCTGGTTTGTGGCGATGCCTTTTCGTAGATTTCTTCCCAAAACGTCCTTGGGTCCATTTTCGGATCGATATTCATGTCTTGTCTTCCGGGCTTGTTGCAGAGGCGTGCTCGCGAATCACGTAACATTAAAAGTTACATGATTCGGCAACCCTGTCAATTTCATGTATCTTTGAAAGTTACATATGTTAAAAATGACCAGAAAACCGATAGGCAGACAGGACCATACCCATGCGTCAGGACAACCGCCTTCCGCGGGTTTTACATGCGCTTTTACATCTTGATGGCATGAAAGACCCGGCTACATCCGATCAATTGGCCGAGATGCTCAACACCAATGCGGCCGTGGTCCGCCGCACCATGGCGGGCCTGCGTGATCAGGGAATCCTGACGTCAATCAAGGGGCATGGCGGCGGCTGGCAACTGGCAAGACCACTGGGCGAAATCACACTGGCCGAGATTTACAAGGCGCTGGGTGCGCCGACCCTTTTTGCCTTGGGCTGCGGGGATGAAGACTCTCAATGCTTGATGGAAAAAGCCGCCAACACCGCGACTGCACGCGCATTGGAAATGGCATCCCAGACCTTTATACAGGTGCTGTCGTCCGTCACCATGGCCGACCTGGCCGATGATTTTGAGTTGCGCATGAAAGAGCTTGGTTTAACCCCGGAAGACTTTGCCTATGAAGGCACAGGCCAACACTGACCTAGCGCAGCGATCCGAAGAAATCCTTCAAAAGCGTAGCAGCCTCAACCTCGCCAATGCCGCCATAGACTTCCGGGCGGTGATGGCAGCTTGTGCTTTCAAATACGCGCGGGCCGTGATCGACCCCGCCGCCCTTGGGATCATAAGCCCCGAAATAAACCCGCCGCAGGCGCGCAAACGAAATGGCGGTTGCGCACATGGGGCAAGGTTCAAGCGTGACATACAGATCGCAATTGGGAAGTCTGGGTTCGCCCTTGGCTCCGGCAGCGGCCCGGATCACGAGGATTTCGGCGTGCGCCGTCGGGTCGTTCATTTCCTCGGTCAGATTTCCGGCACGTGCCAAAACCTCACCGGTATCGGCATCGACCAGAACGGCACCCACAGGCACTTCGCCCCGGCGCGCAGCCGCGCGGGCTTCTTCAAGCGCCATATCCATATAGCTGTCTGCACTCATGATCTTTCCATCCCGCTTGTGCCATCTGACAAATCACGTTGTTTGTCAGGGCCGTTCTTGTTTTTACTTCGTTTTAGGGCGTTGGGCTCCAGAGTGCTACCACGCAGATAATCGGTCAAGCGATCATCTGTTAACTGTCGTTTGGTGTGCAGGCGCTTGCTGCCTGCATAGAACGCATAGACTATCAGCGTGAATTGCCGTTGCCCTTACGGGGTTACACAGGTAGTTTCCGCCTGAGTTTCCGTCACCAGCATCAAGGCTATTTTGATCATGACCACGCGCAAGCCGATCATTGGTATCACACTCGATTCCGAAGAACCGGGGGGCTATTCCAAATTCCCGTGGTATGCGCTGCGTGAAAACTATGCCGGTGCGGTGACCGAGGCAGGCGGCATTCCGATGCCTTTGCCCCACGAGGTAGAACTGGTTCCCGATCTGCTTGATCTGATTGACGGGCTGGTCGTGACCGGTGGCGCGTTTGACGTGGATCCGAGCCTGTTTGGCGCAACGGAAAAACACGACACGGTTGTCACCAAGGATCGGCGCACCAAATTTGAATGGGCGATGGCCGAAGGCGCGCTTAAGCGCAACATGCCGGTTCTGGGCATTTGCGGTGGTCAGCAGCTTTTGAATGTTATTCTGGGCGGGTCGTTGATCCAGCATATCCCGGATGCGGTTGAAAACTGCCTGCCGCACGAACAGCCAAACCCGCGCAACGAGCCCGGCCATGATGTCACGGTCGAACCGGACACACTTCTGGCCAAAATCGTTGGCGATGTGAAAACACTGTCGGTCAATTCCGCCCACCATCAGGCGGCTGAGGGGGTTGGCCCGGATGTGATCATTAATTCCTATGCGCCCGATGGCGTGATCGAGGGGATTGAGCATCCGAAATATCGTTATTGTCTCGGGGTCCAGTGGCATCCCGAATTCCATATCAGTTCGGGTGATGCGAAGATTTTCGACGCCCTGATTTCCGAGGCCCGCAAATGAGCGACAAGAACACCACACCAGATGACAACAAGCCCGAACGCATTGCCAAGCGCATTGCGCGCTCAGGTGTTTGTTCGCGGCGTGATGCCGAACGCATGATCGCCGAAGGGCTCGTGCGCCTGAATGGCAAGAAGCTTGATACCCCGGCGGTCACCGTGACCGACGAAGACGAGATCATTGTCGATGGCAAGCCACTGCCCGAAAAGGAAAAGCCGCGTCTTTGGCGCCTGTTTAAAAAGCGCGGGCTGGTTACCAGCCACCGCGACGAACAGGGCCGCGATACGGTGTTTGAACATCTGCCAAGCTATGTGCCGCGCGTGATTTCGGTCGGGCGACTTGATTTGAACTCCGAAGGGTTGCTGTTGCTGACCAATGACGGCGAGCTTGCCCGTTATCTTGAGCTGCCGGCCACCGGCTGGGCGCGGCGCTATCGCGTGCGCGTGCATGGCCAGATCGACGAGGCAAAGCTTAAACAGCTTGAAGACGGTGTCACGGTCGACGGAATCAATTACGGCTCCATCCACGCCGAGGTCGATGTTCAGAAAGGCACCAATGCCTGGATGACGGTGACGCTCCGCGAAGGCAAGAACCGCGAAATTCGCCGTGTCATGGAACATCTTGGCTGGCCTGTCACGCGCCTGATGCGTGTATCCTATGGCCCGTTCCAGCTTGGCAATCTGGCCCCGGGCGAGTGCGAGGAAGTGACCGGCAAGGTCATGAAAGAACAGCTCGCAGCATTCTTTAAGGGCGACTATTCCAAGGTTTCCGAAAAGAAATCGGTTGCCCGTGGCGGCACATCGCGCCCCAAGGCCCCACGCACCGTGTTTGGCCAACCAGCACAGCGCAAACGCCCGCAAGGTGGCCCGAACGCCGCGCCCCAGAATGCAGAAGCCGAAGAACAGCGTGAAACCCGCGAACGCCCGTCTGGCGGTGCTGCACGGAAAGGCCCGCGCATCGGCGCTGCCCCGCGTGCCGGTGGACGTGGCAAACCGGCCACCGGTGGTGGTGGGCGCCAGGAACGTGACATGCGCGAAGAACGCGGATCATCACGCCCGACCAACAAGGGCCGTGGTCGTTACAGTGCCGAGGGCAAATCTGCTGGTGGACGTGATGGCGGTCGCGACGGCGGTCGTGATGGCGGACGGGGCACTGGTGGCCGTGAAGGTAAACCGGGCTTCATTGAAGGACGCGGTCGTGGAAAGCCAAACGGAAAACCATCGGGAAAACCGGCTGGTCGTTCCGGCGATACCACACATAGTGCGCCCGGCCGCAAGCCGTCCGGCAACCGTCCGCGCGGCAAGAAGGACTAAGCTGAATGCGGATTGTTGGCGGGACACATCGTGGCAGACTTCTAAACGCACCTGAGGGACGCGACACACGCCCGACCCTTGATCGGGTGCGCGAAGCGCTTTTCAGCATCCTGTCACACGCATCGCGCTGGTACGAGGATGACTTCAACCCGCTCTTTGATGGCGTGATCCTTGATGCCTTTGCCGGGTCCGGTGCGCTTGGGCTTGAAGCCATTTCGCGTGGCGCCGACCAAGCCGTATTCTTTGACAACGATCGCAAGGCGGTTGTGATCATCGAACAAAATATCGACGCCCTTCGCATTTCCGATCAGGCCAGTGCACGGCGTGCCGACGCCACCAAACCACCGCGTGCAAGTCGGCCTGCCAGCATGGTGTTTTTGGACCCGCCCTATGGCAAAGACCTGATCGAGCCCAGCATCACAGCCCTTGCCAAGGCCGGGTGGATTGATGGCAACACCCTGATCGTTGCCGAACGCGATCCGCGCGATCCGGAAATCGCGCTTGAAGATTTTTATCTGTGCGACAGTCGCAAATATGGTCGCTGCCGGATTGATATCGGGCGCTTTATCGCCTGATTGCGGCATTGCTGCCGATACCCGGACGATGTGATAGATTTGGACATGCTCAAAACCGGTTGATCGTCATGAAACCCATGGATGAGACTGCACCAGACAAGGAATTTGGTCGCCTTTTGCGCCAGTGGCGACGCACAAGCGACATCAAGCAATCCCGTCTGGCCGATATTCTGGGCGTGACACAGGCAACCGTTTCGCGTTGGGAAAGCGGGGCGCAAAGCCCGGCCCCGCTGCAATATGACCTCATCCATCAAATGATGACGCGCAAGCGCAATTTCCGCCTTGATCACGCGGTCAAACGGCTGGTCATGCACTCGTCACAACGCGTGCACCTGATCGAGGATCGTTCACACCGCCTGCTATGTGCATCGCGCCCGCGCGAAAACGAATGGCAACGCGATTGCACGCCCCTGCTTGGCACATCGCTCTGGCGGTTTGCCACACCGGAAATCGCATCGGCGGAAAAAAGCCTGCATGCCCTTGGCTGGCACGAAGACCAGACCGATCACCTGACGTTCGAGACGTCCCGCCGGGATGGCGACCCAATGCGCATCATCGATACTTACATCCTGTGGGAACGGTTTTTCCTGTCTGATGGCACGGCTGTGCGCCTGACCACCGGCTTTGATCAGAAGCCCGCGCATATATAGTTACCCGCCCCACGCATATTTCATACGTGGCAATCATTGCGGTAAATCGGGTATCAGTTTTCTGCCTCATACCAACACACCACAACGATCCCCGCCCACGGAACCGACCCATGCCGCCCATCGCCGCCGTTATTATTCTTTACGGACTTGGACTGACCGCCTCAATGCAGGTCGGTCTGATCGGTCCGATTGCGCCTGATTTGCGCGCAAGCTTCGGGCTTAGTCAGGCAGAATTCGGATTGGTGGCCTCCCTTATTACAGCCGCCGGTGCGTTGTGCGCCATTCCCGCCGGTGTGTGGGCCGCCCGGGCGGGTTTGCGAAAATCGCTGGTGCTTGGCTGCGTCATGATGATCTTGGGCGCGCTGATCTTTGCCACGGCAAGTGTCAGCAGCCTTTTGTATGTTGGGCGGCTCGTCACCAGTGTTGGATATCTGTTGATCGTTGTTGGCGCGCCAAGCTGGATGGCCGGGTTTCGAAACCCGAAACTGGTCGCCATGGCCATGAGCATCTGGGGCACTTTCATCCCGGTTGGCATTGCACTGGGCAACTGGATCAGTGCCGCCGTTGTCACCTGGATTGACTGGCGGCTTGCGGTTGGTGCCTGCACGCTGCCTGTTTTGATCTTGCTGCCACTTCTGGCACTGATGGACAAACCAGAAACCGGCAGTGCGCGACGATCCCTGATTCTGGGGGTGATCGGTGTCTTGAAATCGCGCGCAGCTCTTCAGGTCGCAATGACCTTTGCCGCCTTTGCCGGGGCGACCTCGGCGGCCTTGGCCTTTATGCCCGCGATGCTGGCCGACAACCTTGATATCGGTATCGCCCTTTCGGCCGGCATCATCGGCACGACTGCGATTGCCGGTAACGTGGTTGGCAGTGTGGCTGCTGGCGCCGTGCTGGGCCGCAGCATTCCGGGCAGAGCCATTTTGATCGTGTTTCTGCCAATCATGGCTGTTGCCATTTCAACCCTGTTTGTCAGCACATCAGTTCCGCTTAGCGTTTCGATGCTGATTGTTTTCAATATCTGTCAGGGTGCTGTTGCAGGAACGTGCTTTGCCCTTTTGCCAAAGATCGCAACAGAAGGTCTTTCCATGCCCGCCCTGCAAGGGATGCTCGCCCAGTTTGCCGAGATATTTGTCGTGATCGTGCCGCCCTTTGCCGGGGCGATGATTGATCGCGATGGCTGGGTCGGCGCAGCCGCGGTTTTGGGCGGTTTTTACTTTGTTGGCTTCCTGATTTCGCTACGCAAGCCGGGTGCATCAGCACCCATTAGACAAAAATCATAATAAAACTATACGATACGATGGCTTGACCTATTCTTCGAAGCAAGCGACCCTTTCCGTCCCCAACAAATTCAAAAATATTCAGGGAAATGGAATGCAGTGGATCAAGGCCATCTTTATCGGACTGATATTGATCGGCCTGTCTGTTCTTGCTGTTTTCTTTATCTGGCTTGCCCCTGTTGGGGCGGCCTATAGCGCAAAGGTCATGTGTTCCGCCATTTTCGTTAATGGCCTGACATCCACGCGCGCCCGTGAAATCGATGTTCTTGCCGACAATAACCCGCTGTTGTCGCTGATTACGACGAACGTCGATCTGCGAAACCAAGCTGTCAGCGCGCACGCTTTTGGTTTTCGCAAGCGATTTGCAATCTACCGCCCAAATCTTGGCTGCACATTGGCCGACAGTCCGGAACATATCGCACAGTTGCGCAACTCAACCCCGGTCATGACCCCGGTTGAACCGCGCCCGCTTTTGACCACGTCACTTCCGGCCGATGTCGACCGCCGGGCGCTGAACAGCATTTTGTTTGATGCCATGGATGAACCGGGATTACGCCCCGAACGCCGTACGCGCGCCGTCGTCATCCTGCATGACGGCAAAGTTGTCGCCGAACGCTATGCCGCGGGCATCACAGCCGAAACACCCCTGCCGGGCTGGTCCATGACCAAAAGTGTTTTCAACGCCATCCTTGGTCGCATGCGGTTTGAAGGCATGATTTCTGATCTGCAGGAACCTGTTTTGATCAATGAATGGCAGGCAGAGCCCGGCGATCCACGCGCAACCATCAACTATGATGAATTGCTTCGCATGCGAAGCGGGCTTGAGTTTGACGAAAGTTATGCCAACCCGCTGTCTGATGTCGTGCAAATGCTGTTTATCGAGCCCGCCGCAGCCGGGTTTGCCGTTTCCAAACCCCTTGAAAATACGCCAGGCAGTGAATTTTCCTATAATTCCGGGGCAAGCAACATCCTTTCGGCTGCGATCCGCAACCTTAGCGGTTCGCGTTCGACATATCTGAGCCGCCCGACAGAACTTCTGTTCCGCCCCCTTGGCATGAGCAGTGCCGTGATCGAAACAGACCCGGACGGCTATTTTGTTGCTTCAAGCTTTATGCATGCGTCTGCGCGCGACTGGGCCAAGATCGGCCAGCTGTTCCTGCAAGACGGCGTGTGGAATGGGGAGCGCCTCTTGCCCGAAGGCTGGGTCGGATATTCCACCAGCCCCGCCGCAGAAGACCCGAACGGCCTCTACGGTGCCCATTGGTGGATTGATCTGCCCGGCAGCCGGAACGAGGATGGCAGCCCGCGTACTGACGTGCCGCCCCTGCCCGAAGACGCCTTTTTCGCACTTGGTCATGACGGTCAATCGCTTACGGTCATTCCGTCACGAGATGTTGTTGTTGTCCGTTTCGGGGTCACGCGCAATCGCGATGCCTTTGATCTGCGAAAATTCATCGCTGATCTGAGTGCTGTTTTCCCGGAAAAATCAGATCGCCAAGCCAGCCCGGCAGACAGCTCTGGGAACACGACCGCCGAAGTGAATGGCGGCTAGCCTGACTGTTCGCCGATCAGAAAAAGCCCACCAGATAGCCGACAACGGCCCCCAAACCGACAACGGCCCAAACTGGGACAATCCGCCATTGCAATATGGCAAAGACCAGAATCACGCAGCCGATATCAAAGATGTCCAGATTTGCCCCGGTCCAGATCGGGTCATACAAAACAGCGGCAAGCAACCCGACAACCGCCGCATTCACCCCCATCAATCCGGCCCGCATAGACGGGATATGGCGCACCCGGTCCCAGAATGGCAAAAGCCCGACCACCAATAACCACGCGGGTAAAAAGATCGCCAGCAGCGTCACCAACGCTGTCAGCGCACTGACAACAATCCCGCTGCCACCCGCGCCCGTATGCAGGGCTGCGCCCAAATAGGCTGCAAACGTAAAGATGGGCCCGGGGACCGCCTGCGTTGCGCCGTAACCGGCAAGAAATGTCTCGGTGTCGATCCAGCCCGGTGTCACAACGGCATTTTGCAGCAAGGGCAAAACCACATGCCCGCCGCCAAACACCAGTGCGCCACTGCGATAGAAACCGTCAATGACAGCGAACAGACCACTCGGATCAAGCTTGGCAAGAACCGGCAAAACGACAAGCAGCGCAAAAAACGCCCCCAGGGCGACAATCGCGCCTGTGGCCGAACGTGGTGCAGAACCCCGATCCGTATCGTCCGCGACCTTGTTTTTCAACAGCAACAAGCCCGCAACCATGCCGCCAAGGATCACAGCGAACTGGGCCAGTACCGTATCGCTGGCAATCATGACCCCGGCAGCCAGAACCGCAAGAATGGCGCGGGGAATATCGGGGCACAGGCTTCGTGCCATACCAAGAAGGGCATGAATAACCACTCCGACGGCAACAAGCTTAAGGCCGCGAATGACACCATCGATACTGCCAAGATCAATTCCGACAAACGCCATACCAAGTGCGGCCAGAACAATTGCCGATGGCATTGTAAAACCAAGCCATGCGACCAATGATCCGCGCAGTCCGCCCAGCGCCATGCCAATCCCCATGCCAACCTGCGAACTGGCCGGGCCCGGCACAAACTGGCACAGCGCAACCAGGTCTGCATACCCGGCGTCACTAAGCCACTTGCGTCGCGCGACAAACTCTTCGCGGAAATAGCCGATATGCGCCACCGGCCCACCGAAACTGGTCAGGCCAAGTCGCAGAAAAATCAGAAAAACCTGCCAAAGACCCACGCCATCAGCCGGCATGGCCGGCGTGTGGTTCTTGTTCAGATCTTCTGTGGCATCACCCTTTGGTGTCATGTCTGGCATTTTTGATATTCCTGCCCTAACCCCCGATTTTGCCTGACCATACGCAATCACCCGAAGCTGGCAAAGCCAAAACCGAAAGCCTGCCCATTCGTAATATATCCATAACAAAACCCCGCCTGCGGCAGGACCACAGGCGGGGTTTCAAACGTAACACCAAGGTGTTTAAGCCGACTATCCTGTTAGCGGAAAGCTGGCTCGTCGAGTGAACGCAGTTTGCGGGAATGGAGCTGATTGACATCCTGACGAAGCGTATCAATCGTATCCAGACCAACCTGCAAGTGCTGACCAATGCGCTGGCGATAGAAATTATTGGCCATGCCCGGCAGCTTCAGTTCACCATGAACCGGTTTGTCCGATACGCATAACAGCGTGCCATACGGCACACGGAACCGGAAACCGTTGGCAGCGATGGTCGCACTTTCCATATCGACCGCAATGGCGCGTGACTGGTTCAGGCGCACAAACAATTCGCTGTAACGCAGTTCCCAGTTGCGGTTATCGGTGGTGGCCACCGTACCGGTGCGCATGCGCGCCTTCATTTCACGGCCTTTCAGTCCGGTGATTTTAGTCACCGAATTTGCCAGTGCCACTTGCACCTCGGCGATGGGCGGCACCGGAATCCAAAGCGGCAGGTCCGAATCAAGCACATGATCGTCACGGACATAACCATGCGCCAGAACATAATCACCCAGAAGCTGACTGCGCCGCAATCCGGCACAGTGCCCCAGCATCAACCAGCAATGCGGGCGCAGAACGGCGATATGGTCGGTTGCCGTTTTGGCGTTCGACGGGCCAACACCGATATTGACCAGTGTGACACCAAGACCGTCTTCGCGAACCAAGTGATAGGACGGCATCTGCGGAAGCTGTTTGACCGCTTCACCCGTTTCCACCCAGCCCTTCGGCGCGTTCTTGCGCACGCTGACTTTCGGCCCCGGTTCGACAAAGGCGACATAGGGGCTTTTCGGATCTTCGAGCTGCTCCTTGGCGAATTCGATGAATTCATCGACATAGCGCTGATAGTTGGTGAACAGAACGAACTTCTGGAAATGTTCCGGCGCAGTCGCCGTATAGTGGCGCAAACGTGCCAGTGAATAATCCACGCGTTCGCCGGAAAACAGCGATAGCGGCTTGGACCCCGGTGCGGCATTCGCGCCATAATGAACACCGTTGGCGATGTCATCATCGGTACGTGCCAGATCCGGCATATCAAAAATCAGCTGCATCGGGCGGATGTCATTCGGTCCGATACTGTCCGTTGCGGTTTCAACCAGAAACGGCAACGGGATCGGACGGTCCGACACACCGACCACGACAGGAACGTCGTGGTTTTTCAGCAGAAGTTCGATCTGTTCACGGTAATATTCTTCAAACAGGTCAGGACGCGTCAGCGTCGTGCCATAAACCCCCGGATCGCGTGGCGCACCAAATGACAGGGTGCTCTCGACATGCAGTTTTTCCGGTGGCACTTCGATGCCAAGATACGGGTAATAGGCACGTACCGGGGAAGATTGCTGGCCTTGACCGAAACGGTTAAAGGCCTCCTGGACGGCGTTGGCACCGGTCGCATAAATGTCCTTGATGCGCGCAAGTGCCCTGTCGGCGTCGGTAAATTCAAACAGATCGCGTACCGATCCGTGTACTTCAGAAACCATATTGGATGCTCCTTTTTGTTATTGTTGTTTGGGTTCTTCTATCAGATCCGGATGCGTAAAATCGCGCCCGATCAATGACAAAAGCCCTTGGAGCGAGAGATTTATCACCGCTCGCCCGCCTTCTGACAACCGAAAACTTTGCCAACCTTTTCAATCCAGACGACAAAACGTCCGTTCTGCGGCAATCGCCATGATGCAAAAAATCATCTTTCCCGGCATTTACAAAAGGTTATGCAATATATGTCGGGTTTATTTTCAAGAATTCCAAATGACAGTTTTGATTCGATCATCATAACCGATCACTGCCGCCCTGTTGGCGTGTCAGCCCTTTTCAGGTGCCCCTTGCGAAATCGGCAAAAAAAATGCCGAAACCGGGGGACGGTTTCGGCAATTTCAGGGAAGGGCCTTAGACGTTGAGGGAAAAGACGATCAACCCTGATATGGATTATTTATATGACCATTGGTCAGTTGAGTCAATTCCATTAAACGCATGGCAGATATCCTGATCACGCAATCAGACCATTATATCAGCTTGGGTCGCAATATTCCGCAGTTTTTCAAGCCGCCTACGCACGGAATCGTCAACTGTCCCTTGGTCATCAATATCGACTTCGCTAAGTTTACGGACAATCTTGGCTGCGCGTGGGTCACTTTCGACCAGACTTTCGATATCCTGTTTTTCTTCGTCGTCTTCAAGCGTCCCGCGTACATAGCCAAGAATGTGATCTTTGCCATATATCGCAAGAACCGGGCTCATATCATGCTGCCTCCGCGACATAACGTGATGCATGTTCACGTGCTTCGATTCGACCCACCGATGCGCGCAGCTTGCGACGTGCGCGGCCAACACGTGATTTGACTGTGCCGATTTCGACCGACATCTGGTCGGCCGCATCCTGATAGGAAACATCATCGACTGCGGTCAGCATTATGGCCTCACGCTCCTGCTCGGGCAGGTCTTCAAGAACCCGGTCCGCGTCGCGCAGCTGGAGACGGGCCATCTGGTTGCTGCCATGACCATAGACATCACCAAGATCATCCCAGTCGACCTGCGGGCCGCGTGTCTTTTCACGACGTTTTCCGGAAATGAAAGTGTTGAACAGAATTCTGTGCAACCAGGCCTTCAGGCTTGTGCCCTCTTCGAACTGGTCTTTTTTGCTGATGGCTTTCAACAGCGTGTCCTGGACCAGATCCTGCGCAAGATCGGTGCTGCCGGTCAGGCGGTACGCATGACGGCGCAGTGCAGGGACATGGTCTTCGATTTCGTTCATCACTTGTTCAGACATCACAACCTCCTTGTTCGGATGCACTGACCCTAACAAAGAAAAATAGAATTTAAAGTAAAATCGTATGTTTAACTTATGCAATACAATGAACACACATACTATACACAACAACATCAATAGACTTACTTTACATACAGTAGTTATATTGATGATATTACCTTCATTACGTTCTATAATTACTTTACATTACTTACATCACATATCGAACTGACCGATACTGAGCAAGATGGTTGTGTTATGGAGGAAACAGCGGTAACGTAACTTACTCCAAAATTTGTGAACGCATTGATTTTCAATGACTTCAGGCGGGAATCATAGCCGCCGAAACTGACAGGAAACCCTACGTGTCGACGTCAAAAAGAACAGAAAAGCTCCAAATCATGCTTGATGACGAGGAGCTTAAGGTCATTGATGACTGGCGCTTTGAACACCGGATGCCAACCCGCGCAGCTGCGATACGCGAACTTATTCGCCGCGGACTGGTGACTGACGACCTCGAAGAACCAGATACCGAAGGCAAAAGCACAAGCGATTTCCGTATTGAATCGGAATAAATTGTGATCCCGCCACGTAAAAAAAGGCCCGGCATTTTGCCGGGCCTTTTTGTGTTTCGGTACTTTTTGACGTCATTTCAGCCGGTATTACGCTTCAGATCGGGTTTTCGCCCTTCAAATATCCGCGCGATTCCAGCACCAAACGCCAGAACAAGCATCCACAATCCATAATATCGGATCGCACGTGAGGCCGTAATCGCAATCACGAACAGCCAGATCGGATAAGATGCAGCGCCTGCAGCCAAAGCTGCGATTTGCATCGGCGCCGGGGTAATGCTGATGGCAAAGACAATCCAGAAGCCGCCTTCCCTGAACTGGGCTTCAAGCTCGTCAAATTCCTGCTGCCCGCCAGCCATATCAATAAGGGGCTGGGCAAACTCGTCAAACAAAACCCACGCCAGCAAATAAAGCACCAGCGCGCCAAGCACACTGCCCGCCAATGTCACGGTTGCGACAATAAAGCCGCGCTTTCGCGATGCAGCCATGATCGGGGCGACGATGACTTCAATCGGGATCGGGATAATCGTTGTTTCAAGAAACGATGCCACGGAAATACCGCCAAGACCCTTTCTTCCCTCTGCAAGCCTTGCAAGGCGGCTTTTTGCATAGCTTGCCATTGCTTTGATCTGTTGCCCGGGTCGTTTTCTCTCATTCGACATCGTTGGTTTTGTTCCTTTTTGCGCCATGTTGCCCAAAGTCCTGCCCAAACAAGAGCAGCCCGCCCTAAATCGGGCGGGCTGCGGTCCCCGGACGTCAGGCGCCGAGTTCAGGTTGTGACGTCTTATTCAGCGGTCTGATTGCCCGAGATGGCCTTCTGCGCGCCTTCAAGCGCACTAACCGTATTGGCCTTTACATCTTCCCAGGTGTCCGCAGATGCATCTTTGGCGTCTTCAAGAGCATTGCTCAACTCATCGCTTGCGCTATCCCAAGCTTCTGCCAGTTCTTCAACCGCTTCCTCACTGTCTTTTTCGACCTCTGCGGAAACGTCGTTATACTGTTCGCCGAGCTGCTCGGACTTGTTATCGACCCAGGTAAGAAAATCTTCTTTCTGTTCGAACGTGAAGTCCTTGGCTTCTTCATACTGGGCAGCAATTTCATTGCCCAGCTTGTTGACATCGGACTCCACGGCATCGTCGGTTGCCATCGTGTTTGATGCGTCGGATTCTGCATAGGCCGGGGCAACTACCGAAACAGACATAAGTACTGTACCGACCATCAACATATTCTTGCTCAACATCACAACCTCCTTGTTTAACAATAACAGCACAATTACTTGCGCGCTGCTTACCCTCCACAACGGGTGGAGCGAAAGGATGTTCCGATTGTGTTGATTTTATTTCATGGAACCTTTCGCCGAAGTCGACGTTTCAACTGCAAGCGCCCAACAACGAACCGGGGTACAGCGCAGTGTCGATGCGCAATCCGATTTAACGGGCGCGCGATAAACAAAAGGAGTCTTAGTTATGGCACATAGCAGTATGCAGACCGTTGCGAAGGAATTCCCCGTCGAAACTGGCGTGGATCGCAAGGATCGTCACGAACTGGCGAAAATGCTGACGCAGATCGTCGGATCGTCGCATGTACTGTATGCCAAAATTCGTGGCGTTCACTGGAACGTCGTGGGCCCGGCCTTCTATTCGCTCCACAAGATGACCGAGGAGCAATATGAAGACCTCAATACAGCGATTGACGATATGGCAGAGCGCATTCGTGCAATCGGCTTTTCCGCCCCGACCGGTCTGAGCGCAATGATGGAGAATTCAGCAATCAAAGATCAGACCAAACTTCTTTCGACCGATGACATGGTCAAGGAACTGGTCGAGGATCACGAAAAAATGGCACGACTGATCCGCGATGGTGTCGCAGCGGCCGAAGACGTTGATGACGTCAAGACCGCCGATATGCTGACCGAGCGGATCGGGGTGCACGAAGAAGCAGCCTGGATGCTGCGTGCAACGATCTCCTGATCGTAGCGAAACGATGTGATACGATAGACCGGTGCCTTCGGGCACCGGTCGTTTTTTTGTCCAAAAACAATGTTGCAACATCATGAAAAGCTCTGATCTGACTGGCAAGGTTCACCTACTGCTGTCGAAGGCAAAACTGCCCGAAGACTGGCGCGAAAATGGTGCGCAGCCGCTCCGCGATGTGTTCGATGATGCCGGTTACCAGACAGAGCTGACCCTTTGTGATGGTCCCGAGGCTATCAACAAGCAAATCAACTTCTCCTGCCAGCCGGGGGATATCGTTGCGGTTGGCGGCGGTGATGGAACCATTAATGCGGTTCTGGATACGATCATTGCCAACAAGGTGGTGCTGATCCCTGTCCCGCTTGGCACCGCAAATGATTTTGCCCGCACCCTGACCCTGCCAGATGATTTGATTGATGCTGCCCGTGCATCCATTCATGGACAAATCCGGATGCTTGATATCGGCAGTGTGAACAACAAAAGCTTTGTGAATGCTGCCAGCATTGGTGTACCCGCCGATGCCCGCAAGCGCATCAATCCCGACCTGAAACGCACATTGGGCGCCATCAGCTATGCGGTTGCCAACTGGCAAAGCTGGCATGAAATGGAACCGCTCGATTTGACCATTACGTGTGGCGACGAAGCACCGCAGAATATGAAACTGCGCCAGATTACCATCACCAATGGCCGTTACTTCGGGGGCGGCTTACGACCGAGTGAAACCAAAAGCCCCGAAGACGGATATCTACATATGTTCGCCATCCGCGACAGTGTCGACACACTGAGCGGCCTTGATGTCGCGGCCGAGCTGTTGTTTGGCTCTGTTGATGACAGCAGCTATGCCACCACCATGCAATGCGCAACCATCAAGGTAGAAGGCGCCAACGGCGCGCCTGTTCTGGCCGATGGAGAAATCATTGCCGAACTGCCCGCCAGCTTCGCCATTCGCGCCAGCGTACTGCCGGTTTTCGCGCCAAACAGCTTTGTCGATCAAATCGAAGACACCACCGCGCTGGAAAACAAATCCCTGCCGCAGCAAAATGAAATCAACGACGTCATGCGCGATACCGTCGATTTTGCCTTGCGCCTGGAGGCCATCTATCCGGTGGCACAAAACAGCGATCTGAAGGCACTTTGTCATGATAGTGCAGGCAAATTCCGCGACATCGCGCGGCAACTTGAACTGGGATTGCGCCCCTATGGCATCAATCCGGCGTCGCCCGACCCGGACCTTCAGAATCTTGAGGAACTTCGCGACAAAGTCATGGGATGGCTGCTGGGCAATGCCGACAGCCGTCTGTCAAACGGCCTGAAAGCACGTGCGGAACTGCTTATGCGCGAAACTGCAGCAATATCAATCGCCGACCAGCCAACCGATGTCGCAAAGGCGCTTGATACCCTGGCAAGCCAAGTCGACAGTTTCACCGGCAATCTCGGCGACATCATCAAAAGCCTGTAAAACGAAAAAAGACCGCCATCTGGCGGTCTTTCATTTTCCATCCTTGCAAGCAACCCTGATCAGTCTTCCAGACCGGCAAGACTTCTGGCAAAGGATTTGGCCTCGAACGGGCGCAGGTCTTCGGCAGTCTCACCCACACCAATCGCATGGACAGGTTTGCCGAACTTCTCGGCAAGGGCAACCACAACACCGCCCTTTGCCGTGCCATCAAGCTTGGTCACAATCAGGCCTGAGACATTGGTCGCCTCGCCAAAGGTTTCGACCTGTGAGTGCGCGTTCTGGCCCGTGGTGGCATCAAGCACCAGAAGCGTGTCATGCGGCGCACTCTCGTCGCGCTTTTTGATCACGCGGACGATCTTTTTAAGCTCGTCCATCAGGTGTGCCTTGTTCTGCAGACGACCGGCCGTATCAATCAGCAAAAGGTCATACCCTTCGCGCTGGGCCTGTTCGATCGCATCAAAGGCAAGGCCTGCGGCATCGGCACCCGTGTCACGCGCAATCACCGGGCAGTCGGTGCGTTCGCCCCAGACTTTAAGCTGCTCGACCGCGGCCGCACGGAACGTATCGCCCGCGGCCATCATGACCTTGAGGCCCTGGTCCTTGTACGTCTTGGCAAGCTTGCCGATGGTCGTGGTTTTGCCCGATCCGTTAACACCAACCACCAGCACCACATGCGGTTTCTTGTTGGCATCAATCACCAGCGGCTGTGCCACCGGCTCAAGGATTTTGGCAACTTCTTCGGCGATGAATTCCTGGATCTCGGCGGAATCGACTTCCTTGTCAAACCGGGTCTTGGACAGTTCCGCGCTCAGTTTCGCGGCGGTCGTCACGCCAAGGTCGGATGTGATCAGAAGGTCTTCGAATTCTTCGAGCGCATCATCATCAAGACGGCGCTTTGTGAAGATATCAGTAATCCCGGTAGTCAGCTTCGAGGAGGACCGCTTCAACCCGTCTTTCAGGCGGCTAAACCAGCTTTTCTTCCCCTCTTCACTCATTCCGCAAGCTCCGCAATCAATTTTCCATTTTCAAGGCCGGTGACCTTGGCCTTTGCTATCGTGCCCGCTTCTATCACGCGATCAAGCAGAACGGGAGCAAAATGCTCCGTATGGCCGGTATTTTCCTTTTCCACCAACACATTCTCGATCATGCCGATGCGCGATTGCAGGAACTTGTTCAGCTGCACCTCGCCCGCTTCGCGAAGCGCACTTGCGCGTTCCTTGCGAAGATCCTTGGGCACCTGCGGCATCTTGGCCGCTGGTGTCCCCGGACGTGATGAATACGGGAAAACATGCAGGTAAATCAGACCGCATTCATCAACAAGACGCAGGGTATTTTCTGCCATTTCATCGGTTTCGGTCGGGAAGCCGGCAATGATATCAGCGCCAAACGTCACATCCGGGCGCAGATCGCGGACCTTTTTACAGAAATCGACAACGTCTTGGCGCAGATGGCGACGCTTCATGCGCTTAAGCACCATGTCATCACCGGCCTGCAGGCTGATATGCATGTGCGGCATCAAGCGTGGTTCGGTTTCGATCAGGCGAAACAGATCTTCATCCACCTCGACCGGGTCAATTGATGAAATACGCAGACGCGGCAGCTCAGGCACCTGTGCCAGCAGGCGGCGCGACATCTGCCCCAGAGTCGGCTGTCCCGGCAGATCATGGCCGTAGGATGTAATATCAACCCCGGTCAGAACAACCTCGCCATAACCATTGGCGACCAGTTCACGGACCTGGGTGACGATTTCGCCCATTGGCACACTGCGCGAATTGCCACGGCCAAATGGGATGATGCAAAACGTGCAACGATGATCACACCCGTTCTGGACCTGCACAAAGGCGCGCGCACGCCCCTCGAAACCGGAAACAAGGTGGCTTGCCGTTTCTTCGACCGACATGATGTCATTGACGACAACACGTTCATGATCGGGCATGGCAAACGTTTCGGCCTTCATCTTGGCGTCATTGCCAAAGATGCGATCAATTTCGCCCATATTGGCGAACTTGTCGGGATTGACCTGAACGGCACAGCCGGTGACAAAAATCTTGGCCTCTGGGTTTTCGCGCCGCAGGCGACGAATGCTTTGACGCGCCTGGCGTTCTGCCTCGGTCGTCACCGCACAGGTATTGATGATGATCGCATCATCAAGTCCCGCATTTTTCGCATGGTCGCGCATCACCTCTGACTCATAGGTGTTAAGGCGGCAACCAAATGTGACGACGCGCGGCTCTTTCATGGTCGGACTTCTGTCATCCAGTTCTGCTTGGAATTTTTCCACCTGCACAATCAAAACACCGGTGCAAGTGCGGAACGCCCGGCAAGGCTCAATGACCTTGCCGGGCGCTGGTTACATACGCTTTTGAACACTTCAATGCAAGCCCGGCACCTGTCATGGCACACATGCAGCAAGCGCGCAAATCAATGGCAACAATTCAAACCAAGGGTTGGATTGCGCCCGTTAGGCCGCGCAGTTCCGGTTACGACCTTCTTTCTTCGCCCGATACAATGCCCGGTCGGCGCGGTCGATCAATTTCGTGCTGCCTTCTTTGGAAACATATTCTGCCACACCGACAGATATGGTCATCTGACCAAATGAAATGCCCGATTGCTTTGCCTTGATTTCGCGTGCGGCGATACGTTTGCTCATATCGCTGGCCAGAACCATGGCATCAGCCAAAGGTGTCTGGGGCAGCAGAATGGCAAACTCGTCACCGCCATAGCGCGCCACAACGTCACGGCCCTTGATATTGGCTTTGAGCATTGAGGCAATCAGAACCAGAATTTCATCGCCGATACGATGTCCGAACCGGTCATTGACCGCCTTGAACTGATCAAGGTCGATAATCATCACACAGAACGGATCCGGCCGTTTCGATGAGTCGTGCTCTTCAATTGTCTGATTAAGCTGCTCTTCGAAATACATACGGTTTGAAACGCGCGTCAAACCGTCGGTATAGGATCGTTCGCGGGTTTCTTCCAGTTCGCGCTGGAGCCGTTCGACCTTGCCCAGATAACGATCAAGACGCTGATGCAGGCCTTCGACCGTCCTTTGCATCTGGTCGGTTTGTTCGATCACCTCGCTCAGAACCGGGCTGACCTGTTCATGGTCCTTGAGTGTTTCAAGCGACCGGCCAAGCAACGCCCCGTAATCCTGCAATCCGCTGCGGGCTGTCGTCAGGCAATCATCGCTATTTTCAACGAGTTCCGAGAAATCTTCCATCCCGCGCTGCAAGAAGTCCGCAGCCTGACGGTCAAAGATATAGCGATAATAAAGCTGAAGGAGCGTATCTTCGGCCAAATCGTCACCACTGGCCCTTACCGCATCGATGACCCGCAAAATTTCCGGGTTTTCTTCGGCAAAATAGACGAACCAGACATGGTACAATTCGGGCGTCGGGCGCAGGCCGCGTTCGCGCAGCGCCTTTAAGGTCTCATCAGCATAATCCCAATGGCGGGAAAGTTCTTTTTCCGCTGTGGTCACAACGGGTGCTCCGGCTCGTGTTTTCATCATCAAAGTCAATGTGTTATGCGTTTTGCACATAACGATTGGGCTCAAGATACCCTACTTTAACAGCCGGAACCAGCTATACGTCGAAATAAACTACCCGAAAGGGTCAGTCAGACTTCGACCTTTAGTTGCCCCTGATCATGGTGCCCGCACCGCGTTCGGTGAAGAGTTCCAGCAGAACAGCATGTGGCGCGCGTCCGTCCACAATGACTGCGGCCTCAACACCGTTTTCGACTGCATCCATGCAAGTCTCGGTTTTGGGGATCATGCCCCCCTGAATGGTGCCATCCGCGATCATGGCATTGATGTGGGCAGTGTCAGCATCGCGTACAAGGTTTTTATCCTGATCAAGGATACCTTTTACATCGGTCAGCATGTAAAGACGGCTTGCACCAACGGCCTTCGCAATCGCACCGGCGGCCGTATCAGCATTGATATTATAGGTTTGTCCGTCCGCCCCAACGCCAATCGGCGAAATGACCGGAATGATGTCTGTATCAATAAAGCAATCAAGAACGTGCGGATTGATTTTTTCCGGCTCGCCAACAAAACCCAGATCAAGAACTTTCTCGATATTGCTTTCGGGGTCGCGTTTGGTCCGCGTCAGTTTACGTGCCGTGATCAGGTTGGCATCCTTGCCGCACAGACCGACACCAACACCGCCAGCGGCATTGATATTGGAAACGATTTCCTTGTTGATCTTGCCGGCCAGAACCATTTCAACAACATCGATGGTCTGCTGATCGGTCACCCGCAAGCCGTCAATGAATTCCGACTGAATATTGAGCTGCTTGAGCATCTGGCCGATCTGCGGCCCACCACCATGCACAACAATCGGGTTCATGCCGACCTGTTTAAGCAGCACCATGTCCTGGGCGAACAGACGGGCAAGCTCCGGGTCCCCCATGGCATGGCCGCCATACTTGACGACAATTTTTTGCCCGTTAAAGCGTCGCATAAAGGGAAGAGCCTCGGACAGCACTTTGGCACGTGCCAGCATCCGGTATGCGCTGGCTTCCGATTGGTCTTCTTCAGAACGGATTTCTTCGTTCATGTCACTTCCCCATATTATCGCGCTATGCGGCTGCCGGTATCAAAGCAGGGTTGAAATCTCTGCTCGCAGTTCGGCAAGGCCGGTATTTTTCTCGCTTGAAGTCGCAAAAATCTGCGGCAGGGCAGCGGGGTGTTTGACCAGCCCGTCGACCACTTCCTTGATCCGCTTTTCAAGCTGACCTTTTTTTAGCTTGTCTGCCTTGGTCAGCACAACCTGATACGGTACAGCGGCCTCATCAAGCAGCTTCATCATATCAAGATCAGCCTTTTTGAAGCCATGTCTGGAATCAATCAGAACAAACACACGGCGGAGCGTGACGCGCCCGCGCAGATACTGTTTGATCAATGCATGCCACGTATCGACGATATCCTTGGGGGCCTGGGCAAAGCCATAGCCCGGCAGATCCACGATATGGCACGCACCATCAAGATCGAAATAGTTCAGCTGCTGCGTACGACCGGGGGTGTTCGACGTCCGGGCGATATCCTTACGGCCGGTGATCGCATTGATCAGGCTGGACTTGCCCACGTTCGAACGGCCCGCAAAACAGATCTCTGTTTTGTCTTCAGGCGGAAGCTGTTCAAGCTGTGCTACGCCAAGAACGAAGTTAACCGGGCGGCTAAAAAGCTTCCGCCCGGCTTCGATCACTGAGTCTTCGTGCGTCGGAATGGCAGTTGCCGACGGCAGGTTTTCTTGTGTCATCATCTTTCCTTCCCCGATTGATCGGGGATGCTCCCCGAAGGGAAGTTCAACCCGTGAAGGGGTAGATGGGGATTAGATCCCCATCTTGTACATGATGTAGCGCTGCTGTGCGATGGACAGCAGGTTGTTCCATGCCCAGTAAATCACCAGACCAGCCGGGAAACTTGCCAGCATGAAGGTGAAGATGAATGGCAGGAACATCATGATCTTTGCCTGGGTCGGATCGGCCGGCGCCGGGTTCAGTTTCTGCTGCAGATACATGGTAAGACCCATGATCAACGGCCAGATACCGATCATCAGCATTTGCGGCGGATCCCACGGGATCAGACCAAACAGGTTGAACAGCGAAGTCGGGTCCGGTGCCGACAAATCCTGAATCCAGCCAAAGAACGGCGCATGGCGCATTTCAATGCTGACGAACAGAACTTTATACAGCGCAAAGAAGACCGGGATCTGCACGATAATCGGCAAACAGCCAGAGGCAGGGTTGATCTTCTCTCGCTTGTAAAGCGCCATCATTTCCTGCTGCTGACGCTGGCGATCATCCTTGAACTTCTCGCGCATCTCGGTGATCTGCGGCTGCAGCTTCTTCATCGCACTCATGGATTTGTACGACTTGTTGGCCAGCGGGAACATGATCGCCTTGATGATCACGGTAATGATCAGGATCGAGACGCCAAAGTTGCCAACCAGGTGATAGAGATACTGCAGGAACAGGAAGAACGGCTTGGTCAGGAAGTAGAACCAGCCAAAGTCAATCGCAAGATCGAAGTTGGTGATCCCGTAATCCTCGGCATAGGTATCAAGCAGTGCAACTTCCTTGGCACCGGCAAACAGGCGCGTTTCAGCAGCGCCTTCGCTACCGGCCGCAATCGTGCGCGGGGCACCAAGGTAATCGGTCTGATACTTGTCGGCGTTTTCCGCTACATGGTGGCTAAAGCGGGTGGTCATTTCCTCGTCTGAAGACGGGGCAAGTGCGACCAGCCAGTACTTGTCGGTAATACCAAGCCAGCCACCAGTGGTTTTCTGTTCAACAGCACCATCATCGGCCAGATCGTCATAGTCGATCTCGGTGAGCGTACCGTCGATCACGCCAAGCGGACCTTCGTGCAGGATATAGAAGCCGGCGGTCTGCGGCTTGTTCTTGCGCGAAATCAGGCCATAGGGATACAGAACGACATCGCCGCCGGTATTGTTGACGACCGACTGGTTGACGGTGAACAGATAGTTCTCGTCAATCGCGATTTCACGTTTGAAGGTCAGGCCTTCACCATTGTCCCAGGTCAGGGTGACCGGGCTGTCTGGCGTCAGCAATTCTTTATCTGCGGTCCACTGGGTGTCGCTGCTTGGCAGCGCCATACCGTTTTTCGCACCGACCCAGCCGAACTCTGCAAAATAGGCGTCATTGCTGCCGGTCGGGTTCAGAACATGGATCAGCGGGCTGTCGTCTTCTTCGGTCTCGCGATAATCCTGAAGCTGGATATCGTCGATAACACCGCCGACAAGACGAATCGAACCTTCGACACGCGGGGTATCAATCTTGATCCGAGGCGATTCGGCCAGCGCGTCTTCACGCTTGACGGCCGGAACGGCGGGCTGGCCACCGGGTACGGCCGGGCCAGATACCTGTGGGGTGTTGGTGCCGTCCGCATTCAGCTGTTCGCGAACCTGCGCTTCACGAACCTGAGGATCAGGCTCCGGCGCAAAGAAGAATTGCCACCCGATAAGAATCACAACCGCCGATGCAATTGCTACCCACAGGTTACGTTGTTCGTTCATCGCCTCTTTCCGCTTTTTTCAGCCAGCGTGCGCCGACCGCATATTCTATTTACATGACGAAAGCGCCGGGGAACGGTTTTCACCATCCGACGACGCTTTGTTTTGTTCGCAGCCACATCCGGGCACGGGATCATAACCATGTCCACCCCATGGATGGCAACGCATTATCCGTTTAAATCCCATCCAGCCGCCTTTTAATGCACCATGACGGGCCAATGCTTCGAGCATGAAAGCCGAACAGGTCGGCTGATAACGGCACGACCACCCGATATAAGGCGATAAAAACAGCTGATAGCCGCGAACTGCGACTTGAAGAAGACGGGCAAAAAAACCGGGAGCACGCATAAAGGTCATTTTCCCTTGTCTCCTGCCTTCGTCGAACCGGCTGGCTTGCTGTTGGCGCGCCCCTTGCGGGGACGGCGGGCATCAGGCGCAGACGGCTTGGCGTCAGGAACCCGGCGCAGGGCAAAGCGCATATCTTCAATCAGCTTGTCAAACGGCCGATCAATAGTCTGCGCACGACCGATCACAACATAGTCCCACCCGGGCAATGCGTGTTCGCTCATCAATTGCTCTGCCACAGCACGCAAACGCCGCCGAACGCGATTGCGGACGACGGCCTTTCCCACCTTTTTGGTGACGGTAAACCCGACTCGTGCGAGTCGGTCTTCACCGGCGTATTCTGTGTCCGGTTTGATCCCCGGCCGCGGTGCGCCCTGCAGGATCAATCCCTGTGTAACCCATTTCCGGCGGGTGCCCGCAACGCGGAGAAACTCCGCCCGCTTTTTAAGGCGTTCCACCGAAACGGTCACAACATTAGGCCGACAGACGCTTGCGGCCCTTGGCGCGGCGTGCGGTCAGCACACGGCGGCCACCGACGGTCGCGCTGCGGGAACGGAAGCCGTGGCGGCGTTTCCGTACGAGTTTGCTTGGCTGGTAGGTGCGCTTCACTGCACTTACTCCGTTCTAAATAAGGTAATCCGATAAAATTCGAGGTCCGCTGTATAGGGCTTCACACCAAAGCTGTCAACTCGTGACAGGGCATTTACCCCCAGAAAACCGGCAATGCCGCCGGGATTTCGTCCCGACGGCATCCGAAATGTGAATTCGTCACCACTCGATACGTTCGACATTGGAAAATGTCAACTCGGAACCGTCGGAAAATACGATTGTTCCCGACGAATCGGTGCTCAGTTCAAGGGAGTGCCCCTTGCTTTTGGTAATCTCGCCCTCATCAAGGACAAGGGTCCAGTCGTTCGAGTCGATATTGCCGCCGCCGGAACCATGCAATTCGATGGTATCGGTGGTCCAGCCATTGGCACCGCCATCCACATGGTCGCTGCCATCGCCCATATTGAAGATGAACAGATCCGATCCGCCGCCGCCATACAGGCTGTCGTCCCCTATGCCGCCAATCAGCGTATCGTCGCCATCGCCACCCAACAGCATATCATTGCCAGCACCGCCGATCAGCATGTCGTCGCCAGCACCCCCCAAGATGCTGTCATCGCCGGTACCACCATCCAGGCTGTCGTCATCACCACCGCCATCAAGATAGTCGTTACCCGCCCCGCCATAGAACGTATCTTCGCCCCAACCTGCGCTCAGGGTGTCATCACCGGCACCGCCATCAAATTCGTTGTCGCCACCATCGGCGCTGAGGATGTCGTTGCCATCCCCGCCATAGAAGGTGTCATCCCCCCAGGCACCGTGGATCGAATCATCGCCACCACCGCCCCAGACAGTGTTATGCCCGTCACCGGCGTCAATATTGTCATTACCGGCACCTGCGGAAATGGTGTCCTTGTCGCTGCCGGTCGTGATGGTGTCGTCGCCGCTGCCGGTATCGATGGTGTTGCGTCCCTCACCGCCCGTGACGGTATTGTTGCCATCACCAGCATCAATCACGTCATCACTTGATCCGGTTATGACGGTGTCATCACCAGCACCTGAGGTGATGGTATTCTTGCCTTCACCGACATTGATATAGTTGTCGCCGTCGCCGGCACTGATGGTGTCATTGCCGCTCCCGGCCAGGATGCTGTCATCCCCCGATCCGGTCGTGATTTCGTTACGGCCTTCGCCAGCACTGACATAGTTATCGCCATCACCGCCCAGAATGGTGTCATCCCCACTTCCGGCATAGAGGCTGTCATTCCCCGCACCGGTTTCGATATAGTTTTGGCCTTCGCTGGCATAAACAATGTTGTCACCGGCACTTGATCTGATCGTGTCACGGTCGCTGCCGCCCGTAATATAGTCATTGCCCGTGCCACCATCGATGGTGTTGCGGCCTTCGCCCCCGTGCAGGGTATCGTTGCCACCACCGCCATAGATCGTGTCGTTACCACCATCACCGGTGACGCTGTCATCGCCATCCCCGGCATAGACCACGTCATCACCGTTGCCAGCCCAGATCGTATCGTTCCCGGCATTGGTGCTGATGGTGTCATCACCATCATTCCCGCCGACCGTATCGCTGCCGGATCCGGTTTCAATCACGCCATCCTCGTTCGGATCCCAGATGACTTCATCTTCGTCCTGAGCGGGATCAAAGGTAACTTCAAGGATGGCTGTGGTGGTTGCAGTATCCTCCCCATCGCGTGACTGGACCGACACGGTCAGCTCGAACGTGCCCGCATAATCGCTGGCCGCCGAAATGGTCAGGCCCGACAATTGTGCAGATGTCAGGGTCCAAGTGCCGTCGCCATTGTTGGTGCCCGCCGACAAGCTTGCACCCTCTGGCACGCCACTGACGGTAACCGTCAGCGTTTCACTGCTGTCGGTAACGGCGGCGTCGATATCAAGTGCAACGCTATTGCCTTCCTCACCACTTGCGTCGCTGACCTCAAGTGTTGGTGTATCGGCAACACCGGCAACATCCACCGTAACTGTTTCACTGACACTTGCCGTGTCGTCACCATCGGTCGACGTCACGGTCACATTCAAATCAAACGAACCGGAATAGTCATCAGCCGGCGTGATCGTCAGGCCGTCAAGGTCCTCCGCGCCGAGTGTCCACGTACCATCGCCATTGTCCGTCCCGGCAGACAGGGTCGCACCATCCGGCACACCATCAATCGTGACCGACAGAACTTCGGAACCGTCAGACAGGCCAGCATCAATATCCAGACTGATCGCCGTATCTTCATTTCCATCTGCATCCGACACGTCAAGGCTCGGTGTATCGGCAACACCGGCAACATCCACCGTGATCGTTTCACTGACACTTGCGGTGTCATCCCCATCGGTCGAAGTCACAGTCACATTCAGGTCAAACGAACCGGAATAGTCATCAGCTGGCGCGATCGTCAGACCGTCAAGGTCGTCCGCGCCAAGTGTCCATGTACCATCACCATTATCCGTCCCCGCGGACAAGGTCGCACCATCCGGCACACCACCAATCGTGACCGACAGAACTTCGGACCCGTCAGACAGGCCTGCATCAATATCCAGACTGATCGCCGTATCTTCATTTCCGGATGCATCCGACACGTCAAGGCTCGGCGTATCAGCAACACCTTCCACATCCACCGTGATGGTTTCACTGATACTTGCAGTGTCATCCCCATCGGTCGAAGTCACGGTCACATTCAGATCAAACGAACCGGAATAGTCATCGGCTGGCGTGATCGTCAGACCGTCAAGGTCGTCCGCGCCAAGTGTCCACGTACCATCGCCATTATCCGTCCCGGCAGACAGGGTCGCACCATCCGGAACACCACCAATCGTGACCGACAGAACTTCGGACCCGTCAGACAGGCCAGCATCAATATCCAGACTGATCGCCGTATCTTCATTTCCGGATGCGTCCGACACATCAAGGCTCGGCGTATCGGCAACACCGTCCACATCCACCGTGATGGTTTCACTGATACTTGCAGTGTCGTCCCCATCGGTCGAAGTCACGGTCACATTCAGATCAAACGAACCGGAATAGTCATCAGCCGGCGTGATCGTCAGGCCGTCAAGGTCCTCCGCGCCAAGTGTCCAGGTACCATCACCATTGTCCGTCCCGGCAGACAGGGTCGCACCATCCGGCACACCATCAATCGTGACCGACAACACCTCGGACGCATCACTCAAAGCGGCATCAATGCTCAGCTCAATGGCACTTTCTTCACTCCCGGATGCATCTGCCACATCCAGTGTCGGTACATCAGCATCTCCGATGACATTGACCATTACGGTGTCGGTCACACTGGCAATATCAACCCCATCTTGGGTACTTGCCGTGATCTCGAGATCAAAGCTACCGCTATAGTCATCCGGCGGCGTGACGCTCAAGCCGTCAAGCTGGTCCGAACTCAGTGTCCATGTGCCATCACCATTATCGGCACCAGCGGACAGGGTCGCGCCGTCCGGAACACCCGAGATGGTCACGGTCAGCGTCTCGCTGGAATCCGTCAGACCCGCATTGATATCAAGCGCAATGGCGCTATCTTCGTTGCCCGAAGCATCCGATACATCCAGCGTCGGCGCATCAGCGACGCCATCGACATCAACCGTGATCGAACCGGTTGAGGTGGCAACATCCGAACCATCGGCGGAGGTCGCCGTCACACCCAGATCAAACGAACCGCTGAAGTCATCCGGCGGCGTAATGCTCAAACCTTCAAGCTGATCCGAACCCAGCGTCCATGTGCCATCGCCATTGTCGGTACCGGCAGAGAGGGTTGCGCCATCAGGCACACCACTTATCGTGACTGTGAGAGTTTCAGAGCTGTCGGTGAGGCCTGCATCGATATCAAGCGCAATGGCACTATCTTCGTTGCCTGAAGCATCACTGACGTCGAGGGTCGGGGCATCGGCAACGCCATCAACATCGACGGTGACGCTGTCGGTGGCAGTCGCGACATCTGAGCCATCGGCGGAGGTCGCCCTCACACCAAGATCAAACGATCCACTGAAATCCTCAGCAGGTGTAATCGTAAGACCTTCAAGCTGATCGGAACCCAGCGTCCACGTGCCATCACCATTATCGGTACCAGCAGACAGGCTAGCGCCATCAGGCACACCAGAGATGGTCACCGTCAGCGTCTCGCTGGAGTCCGTCAGCCCCGCATCGATATCAAGCGCAATGGCGCTATCTTCGTTGCCGGACGCATCGGATACATCCAGTGTCGGCGCGTCTGCAACACCAGTAACATCGACGGTGATGCTGTCGGTGGCTGTCGCAACATCCGAACCATCCGCAGACGTCGCCGTCACACCCAGATCAAACGAACCGCTGAAGTCATCCGGTGGCGTAATGCTCAAACCCTCAAGCTGATCCGAACTCAGTGTCCACGTACCATCGCCATTGTCTGCACCAGCGGACAGCGTTGCACCATCCGGCACACCGGAGATGGTCACGGTCAGCGTTTCGCTGGAGTCCGTCAGACCTGCATCAATGTCGAGCGCAATGGCGCTATCTTCGTTACCTGAAGCATCACTGACGTCGAGCGTCGGGGCATCCGCAACACCAGCAACATCGACTGTGATGCTGTCGGTTGCGGTTGCAATGTCTTCACCATCAGCAGATGTCGCCGTAACGCCCAAATCGAACGATCCACTGAAATCCTCAGCTGGTGTAAGCGTCAGACCGTCAAGCTGGTCAGAGCTAAGGGTCCACGTGCCATCACCATTGTCGGTACCGGCAGACAGAGTTGCACCATCCGGCACACCGGAGATGGTCACCGTCAGCGTCTCGCTGGAATCCGTCAGCCCTGCATCGATATCAAGGGCAATGGCTGAATCTTCGTTGCCGGTCGCGTCCGATACATCCAGCGTCGGGGCGTCAGCAACGCCATCAACATCAACCGTGATCGAACCGGTTGAGGTGGCAACACCCGAACCATCCGCAGACGTCGCGGTCACACCAAGATCGAACGATCCGCTGAAGTCATCCGGCGGGGTGATGCTCAAACCGTCAAGCTGATCGGAACCCAGCGTCCAGGTACCGTCACCATTATCGGTACCAGCAGATAGCGTTGCACCATCCGGCACACCGCTTATCGTGACTGTGAGAGTTTCAGAGCTGTCGGCAAGCCCCACGTCAATGTCGAGGGCAATCGCGCTATCTTCGTTGCCGGACGCGTCCGATACATCCAGCGTCGGCGCATCGGCAACGCCATCAACATCAACCGTGATTGAACCCGTCGTAGTCGCAACATCCGAGCCATCGGCGGAGGTCGCCGTCACACCCAGATCAAACGACCCGCTGAAATCATCCGGTGGCGTAATGCTCAAACCCTCAAGCTGATCGGAACTCAGCGTCCAGGTGCCATCGCCATTATCGGCACCAGCGGACAGGGTCGCGCCATCCGGAACACCCGAGATGGTCACGGTCAGCGTCTCGCTGGAATCCGTCAGACCGGCATCGATGTCGAGCGCAATGGCACTGTCTTCGTTACCTGAAGCATCACTGACGTCCAGCGTCGGCGCATCGGCAACGCCATCAACATCAACCGTGATTGAACCCGTCGCGCTGGCAACGTCTTCACCATCAGCCGACGTCGCGGTCACACCGAGATCAAACGATCCGCTGAAGTCTTCAGCAGGCGTGATCGTCAAACCTTCAAGCTGATCGGAACCCAGCGTCCACGTACCATCGCCATTATCGGTACCGGCGGACAGCCTTGCACCATCCGGAACCCCGGAGATGGTCACCGTCAGCGTTTCGCTGGAATCCGTCAGACCCGCATCGATATCAAGCGCAATAGCGCTATCTTCGTTACCTGAAGCATCACTGACGTCGAGCGTCGGCGCGTCTGCAACGCCGGTAACATCGATGGTGACGCTGTCGGTGGTAGTCGCAACATCTAAACCATCAGCAGATGTCGCCGTCACACCCAGATCAAACGATCCACTGAAGTCATCCGGCGGCGTGATCGTCAAACCTTCGAGCTGATCGGAACCCAGCGTCCAGGTACCGTCACCATTATCGGTACCGGCAGACAAAGTTGCACCATCCGGAACACCCGAGATGGTCACGGTCAGCGTCTCGCTGGAATCCGTCAGACCGGCATCAATGTCGAGGGCAATCGCAGAGTCTTCGTTGCCTGACGCATCCGATACATCCAGCGTCGGCGCATCGGCGACGCCATCAACATCAACGGTGATTGAACCCGTCGCTGTGGCAACATCCGAACCATCAGCCGACGTCGCCGTCACGCCAAGGTCGAACGAACCACTGAAGTCATCCGGCGGCGTAATGCTTAAACCGTCAAGCTGGTCAGAACTTAGGGTCCACGTACCATCGCCATTATCTGTACCGGCAGACAGAGTTGCGCCATCCGGCACACCGGAGATGGTCACCGTCAGCGTCTCACTGGAGTCCGTCAGACCGGCATCAATATCAAGCGCAATGGCGCTATCTTCGTTACCCGAAGCATCGGAAACATCCAGCGTCGGCGCATCGGCAACACCAGCGACATCAACAGTAATCGAGCCCGTTGAGGTGGCAACATCCGAACCATCCGCAGACGTCGCGGTCACCCCAAGATCGAACGAACCGCTAAAGTCCTCAGCCGGTGTGATCGTCAAACCTTCAAGCTGGTCAGAGCTCAGTATCCACGTGCCGTCACCATTATCGGTACCGGCAGAGAGTGTTGCGCCATCCGGAACACCGGAGATCGTCACGGCCAGGGTTTCCGAACTGTCGG